>ENA-UERS01000079-UERS01000079.1-human-gut-metagenome-genome-assembly--contig:-NODE-79-length-52768-cov-41.763299_pt1 | contig 52768 bp, 49 predicted proteins | sample MGYA00242991_ERZ507992 | MGnify/ENA primary metagenome ERZ507992 (study PRJEB26167, sample SAMN06115535) | human gut metagenome | host: Homo sapiens | place: China:Chongqing | collected 2015-10-24...
CAAGCAAAGAAGCACATTGTAGCACCAGATGCATGTGTCTTCTCCTTTGATAGAACTACATTGATTGATGCACCATTGCAAGCTGACTTCATTTCTTCGAGGCTAACAGTCTCAATGAAATTGTTGTTTGAACTCTGTGAATTACTCTTGAAATTTGAAAAGTTAATCATAATTGTATAGTTTTAATTGTTATGGGGAGGGACTATCCCAACCCTATAGTCTAGGGGGTGAGGGTTGGTGGATTATACCACGCTTATGTAACTATAATAAAAATTTAAAAAAATTAAAATTAAAAAAAAATAAAATACCACGCTTATGACAATATAGTCAATTTCAAAAAAAAAAAATAAAAAATTTAATTATAAATTTGGTAGTTTAATTTTTTATTTGTATCTTTGCATCTACAAGGAACATATAAATACTTGAAGAGATTTATCAACTCTATAAAACATAGATAGACCCAATGCTATAGGTGTATATTTGAATGCAGCAAACTGAGAGAATAAAGGGTATCAGTAAAGGCTACAGGTAAGCATTCCTAGAGATAAAAGAGTGAGAAATAATATTATATAAACGGGATATAAAACTATAGCATGGAAGCAAGCCATAATGCTGGCAGGGTCTCTTTATATATTATAGATTAGTTGATTTATTATTCTCAAGGAATAAGGATTAATAGTTTTAAATTATGGATAGAATAAAAAGGAGAAGAGCATTAGCAGGAATAAGTTGTAGAAGTTATACTGTTGATGATTGGGAACAATTTCAACAGATAAAAGAAACAAAATCTTTTAAAGAAAAACAGAAAGCTTTAAAAGAACAATATAATAAAATGCTTGCAAATAGAAAAAGAAAGAAAGGAAAATTAACTAAGAAAGACTTTCAGGAAGTTTATGAGTTTGTTTATATAAAACAACAAAAGAAATATAAACCTAGACTTAAAATAAAATAAAGAGTAGTAATTAAGTTTACTACTCTTTTTTATTTATATACTTGTATATATAAAACTTTATTTATATCTTTGCAGAAAATTTAAAGTATAAACTATGAGTTGGAATGAATTAAGCTTAAAAGATAAAGCTGATTATATTAAAGAATCAGTTAATAATGGTATATATAACTTATCTGATATAAGAAACAGATATAATATGTATGCTAATGGTGGTTATAAACCATCAGAAAGTATTAAGAAAAGAATAACTAATTGGGAGGGTAGTTCAATGAGAACTAATAGGTCATTTCAAGCAGAAGCTAATGACTTTAATAGAGTAATACCATCAAGTATTAGGTCTAAATTATCTCAACAACAACTTGATGCCTTATATTCTTATGGATATAATGTAGGTATGGGTAATCTTAAGAAAAGAGTATTACCTACCTTATCTAATTATGTTCAAGGTAAAGCATCAAATGAAGATGTACAGAAATCTATGTGGGCTTCAAAAGATAATGAATTAAGAGGTCTTACTACTAGAAGAAACATTGAAAGAAGTTTATTTGGTGGTAAATATCAAACTGTATTCACTGGTACAGGAGGAACACCACATAATTATGGTTATACTGCTACTACTAATACTAATAGAAGTAGTAGTAATCCTTATCAAATACAGAATGAAGAATGGCAAGGTAAAAACTATTTAGGTGCATATAAAGGACTTCAATTATCTATGAATGATATTATGGGTAAAACTAAAGAGAATGATATTGATGACTTATTCTCTACTGGTATAGGACCCACAATATCTATGGATAATTTATTATCTATTGGTAATAATAATGTTGCTCCTGTACAGCCAGATTATAGTTATGCTAAATTATTACTATCAGATTTTGATTCAGATTTAAATAGTAATATGTTTGGCAATGGAGGTAAAATACCAAGAACCTATCAAGGAGATTTAAATCATTTAAAAGATGTAGGTTATCAGAAATGGAGAGCACATTTACCTACTAATTTAAGAGAAGAAACTTCAGATTATAACTTATATGAAGCATATAAATCAGGTGCTAAACCTAGATTAGAATCTGATGGTTTTTATCATTTACCTTCAAGAGACCCAAGAACAAATAAAATATTAAAGAAAGCTACGCATCCTACTTATGGTATGGCTTTAAGAGAAGATGCTATAGAAGGATATTTACCTGTATATAATAATGGTGAAACATATACATACCCATTACCTTGGATTAAAGCTTATGGAGGTAAAATTAATATGTTTGCTGAAGGAGGTAACATGGATAATAACAGAACCGCAATGCCTGCTCATCCTGCTACAAATCCATATAAAAGAAGAAGTTGGGAAACTGATGAAGAATATAAAGAAAGAATACAAGATTTAGATAATAAATCACAAGAGGTAGCATTAAATGATTCTACAGCAATAAATAAATATAAAGAGTGGGAAGCTAATATACAAAAGCAACAGAAAATAAATGAAGAAAAGTCAAAAGCTATTACAATAGAAAAGAATACTAAGAGAGCAAAAACTCTAGAAAAAGAATTTAATTCTTTAAGAAATATACCATCTCAAATGTCTTCTAATGATACTATACAAGCAATAAATAAAAATATACCAGAAGCTTATAAACAGCAGTATATTAATAATATAAATATGTATAAACCAGCACTAGATACTATAGATTTAGGTATTAATTTATATAGTTTATATAATCCTACAGTACCAGTATTAAGTGCAGGACTTTTAACAAATGGATTACAATTTGGACAATCTATAGTAGATGAGGATTTAGGAGCAACTGATTACAGTGCCTTAGCTTTTGATACTTTAGGACTTTTAGGAGCCACAAATAAATTACCTACTAGATTAAGAATAGGTAAAAATAGATTTTGGGATATAGATAAAACAGCAGATTATTTAGGAGCAGGTCAAAATATTTTAGATTCTGCTGGTGATGTATATGATTTAAGCAAAACTGGTTATCATTTATATAATAATAAAGGTAGTAATAATTTATATATATCTCCTTTTGAAAAGAGTTTTGATGAAGGAGGTAATTTAAGCTATATAGATGCAGATAATAGAAGAAGTAATATATTACTTCATACAGAAGATGGTAATCTATATGATAGTGCAGGTAATAACTATACTCAAAGTTATTTAGATGAAGAACATGTACCTATAATTAAAGGTACTATGCCTAGAAATACTAGACAATATTATGACCCTAATACTACATTAGAATTTATTAATGCTGCTACAGCCCCTATAAGTAACTTTAGTCCTAGTAATATTGTAGGTTCTATAAGAGAAGCTAGAGATTATAATACATTTATGAATAGCTTTATGAATCAAGATAATACTGGTTTCTTTACTAGAGAATATACTAAAGAACACCCTTATATAAGTACATTAGGTAATATAGGTGGAGATATATTATTAGGTACAGCTTTAAATAAAGGATATAATACTTTTAAAAACAATATAAATAGCAGAATTAATAAAAAATTGTTTAATAAAGCTATTGATAATATAGCTAATATTTCTGATAAGAAATTAGATAAAATATATAATAGGATATATAATACTGGAGACTATGAAGATTTACAGCAATTAAGAGATAAACATTTTGAAATTAAAGCTAGTAATCCTTTAATGTCTAGAGATAAACCTATGCAATTATATCATACAGTAGGAGATGAATATAACCCTAATTTCAATATATTTAATCCTACTATTGAAGGTTCTAACTCTGCTATATATACTACAGACAATTTAGCTATGAGTAAATCCTATTCCTCTAAGCCTACTTATGGTAGAATTAAAAAATTATATTCTAATGCTTCTAAGAGTTATGATATAGAAGGTTATTATCAGCCTTGGAATGAAATACCTTATAATGGTAATATGTGGAGTACTAGAACATTAGAAAAAGCAGTTAGAAGTCATCCTCAATATGGTATAGATAGATTAGTTATACATAATATAAAGGATTGGGGAGGTAAAGCTATGCCTAAAGGAACATTCTTAATGGATGGCAATATAAAGTCTTCAGGTACTGTTATAGAGAATTTAAATCCTAATGATTTAAAGTATTCTTCTGCTGTTACTTATGATGATTTAGGCAATATAATCCCTCTATCGGAAAGAGATAATTTTAGTATTAGTGATTTAAGATATAGCCTTATTCCACTGGGTACAGGAGCCACATTACTTAATTCAAAAGTTAAATAATCTTAATAAATTTGGTAGTTTAAAATATTTATATTACCTTTGCATCCGTAAAATAATAGATGTTTGAAATGATGAAGTTAATTATGAAATATATAAGGAATCTGATATTGTTTATATGGCAATTACCTCAACACTTATTAGCTATACTATATATAGGATATTTAGTAATGATGTGTAAAGATTTAGGTGTAGATTCCAGATATAAACAAGCTATAGTAATTCCTTGTGTTATGAGAGGAGCAGTTACTTTAGGTTGTTATGTATTTGTAGGACTTAATTCAGAATATAGGAAAACTGTTAAACATGAATTAGGACATACAATTCAAAGTAAGATATTAGGTCCTTTATACTTAATTGTAATAGGTATTCCTAGTATTACTTATTGTGGTTTAAGAAGGATATTTCCTTCATTAAGAAAGAAGAATTACTATAACTTTTACACTGAGAAATGGGCAAATAATCTTAGTGAAAAGCATATAAAGTAATCTTTTGATTACACATTATAATATTAAGAGTGATGACCTTAGTATTATTAACCTGCATAAATAAATGGCGATATTCTCCCTTGCAGGTTTTATTGGGAGAATATGGTGGGTTAGACAAGTGGTTAAGTCATAGGGTTTTCATCCCTACATCAGGAGTTCGAGTCTCCTACCCATTACTAATTGGAGTATGGTGTAAGGGTAACACGAGAGATTTTGGTCCTCTAATTTTCAGTTCGAATCTGGGTATTCCAACTATGATGGCTCTGTAGCTCAACTGAATAGAGCAACAGCCTTCTAAGCTGTGGGTCATAGGTTTGAATCCTATCAGAGTCACAAGAGGATTTGAGAAATCCAATGAGAATTGTAACTTTTAATATTCTAAAACTACTAAATCTGTGAAGACAAGGTAGTTATATTTAAAAATTTTTATGTGAGTAAAAAATGTGGCAAACATACAGCGATTATAAGCAGTAAATCTGTGAAGACTAGCTGCTTAATTTGGGGATAGTGGTGTAATTGGTAACATATTTCCTTTGCAAGGAAATGTTTAGAGTTCGAGTCTCTCTGTCTCCACATGAAAAGTATTGTAGATGCATATATGAATACAACGTAACTCCTAGGTTTTAGTTTATCTATGTAAGTTTAGTCCTAGTGGATGTCGTAGAATCCTTAGTAACAAGGGAGGCTAGAGTTATCTCCCTTACATCGTGGGTTGTAGCAGTGATAGCTTACTTGGCTCATAACCAAGTGGTCGTTGGTTTGAATCCAACACCCACAACTATTAACTTTTAGATTTAATATATTAAACTAAGGTTTTCAACTCTACTTTCCCTTAATAAAGTAGAGTGCTATTATTGGGATATAGCTCAAAGGCAGAGCATTTGACTGTTAATCAAAAGGTTGAGGTATCGTAATCCTCTATCCCAGCTATAAATAGGAGTATAGTTCAGTCGGTTAGAGCATTTGGCTTATATCCAAATTGTCGGGGGTTCAAGTCCCTCTGCTCCTACTATTTACTCTCTTTAGCTCAGTTGGTAGAGTACGAAACTTTTAATTTTGGGGTCATGGGTTCAAGTCCCATAGGAGAGACTATGAATTATTTATTAAAACTTATACAGAATAATACAGGAGTAAGTTCTAAGAATTTCTTTCTAGTATCTGTAACTATTGTAGGTATATTATTACTTATAGTACCTATAATAGTATTATTAGTAGAAGTATTTAATGAACATACAATACATACAGATTTAAGTGGTATGGCACAATATATTACAGCAGTAGCGGCTATATTTACATCTGTAGGTATTACTAAAGCATGGTCAGAAAAATATGAAAAGAAATAAGCTTCTCTATATCAATGATAGATTGTCACCCTTGTAAGGTGAAGGTTATAGGTTTGAGTCCTATGAGAAGCTCAATATAAACTTTAAATTTGTATTATTATGAAAGTTATTACATTTGTAAAAAACATGATTAAAGCTTATTTTAAAGCTTATGCAGATGCTATGGAACCATTCTATAAACATGGTATTTCTCCTATGTGTCCTGCATAATTAATTGATGTTTAAAGTGTTATGAGCAATATGGCTCATACACTATGTTTGAGGAGGGTAATACCTCCTTTTTTAATGACTGTTAATTAAGTGTTAAAGTATGTAATTTCCTTGTATAATATAAATATTTGTATTATCTTTGCAGCAGTTAAATAAAACAATGCTCCTATGGTGGAATTGGTAGACACAAGGGACTTAAAATCCCTCAGCCTTTAGGCTATGCAAGTTCAAATCTTGTTAGGAGTACTAATATAAAAATATTAAGAGTATGGCAATAAAAAGTGATTTACAATGGCAGGCAGAAGATGATGCTAGAACAATGGCTAGGTATCAGGAAATTATGTCTGATAAAGCTAGATTAAAGAGAGCAACAACTGCTGCAAGAAAAGAAGCAGCTAATTTAACTAAAAGAGCAAATGCAATGAATGCTGCTGCTAAAGGAGGAAGGAGAAAATAATATGGCAGGAATGTTAAAAACAATAAATAGTTGTTCAGGTACAACTAGTAAAGAATTACGTGATAATATTAATAAGAAAGATATTACTAAGGACCAAATAGTTGATATAGTATATGCTATAAATAGGTTCTATTGTTTCTATTATGAATAGGTTAATATGGAGAAGTTTAATAATGAACATAAAGAAGAATACAATAAAGAACCTGTATATTATTGCAAGAAATGCCTATCTTTAAAAATAGGATATGTAGCAGTATTAGAGGGTTCAGAATATTGTGAAGATTGTAATTCTACTAATATAGGAAAAGCTCCTATTGAAGAGTGGGATAAAATGTTTTTTAATAAATATGGTTATCATTATTTAGAAGAATTTAAAGATAAATAAATATGGAAGAGAATAGAGAAAAAAAGAAACTCACTTATGAGCAGTTAAATGAAGTTGCTAATCAGTTAGCACAGGAGAATATGAAGCTTAAACAGAAGTGTCAAGAGCTTTATATGGCAGATACAATTAAGAGATTGGAATTCTTGTTTAAGGTGGTAGAATCTACTTATCCTTTTAGTGCAGAATTTAGAGATACTTGTGCTAAAGAAATTATAGAACTTATGACTCCTGTACAGGAGAATAAAGAAGATAAAGAATCAGAATAAAATGGATAGACCAAATAGTGCACTAAAAGTTCCTTATAAGAACTTAATGGGATTTTTCACACTATGGTTAAAGTTCTTAAGACCTTTTCATACTTTGTCAGATAGAGAGTTAGAAGTAGCTGCTTGTATGCTTAAAAACAGATATGAACTTAGTAAGAAAATATCTGATGAAAAGATACTAAATGATGTCTTATTCAGTAAAGAGAATAAAGATAAAATGATGAAAGAGTTACACATTACTAATCAATATTATCAAGTAATACTTGGTAAATTGAGAAAAGTAAAATTCATAAAGGATAATAAAATCTACTCAAGATTTATTCCAGAATATGAAGAAGGTAAGGTGTTTACTTTATTACTTGTATTTGATGAAGAAAAGATAAAAGATGAATTATAAAGATTCAGTTATAAAAGTAGCAAAAGAACTTAATTTAAGTGAAGAATTCGTAGATAAAGTATATAAAGCTTATTGGATAACTATAAGAGACTATATGTCTTCTCTTCCTCTTAAAGAAAATCTTACAGAGGAAGAGTTCAATAGGCTTAGACCTAATATTAATATACCTTCTATAGGTAAGTTCTATGTTACTTATGATAGGTATAAGAATAAAAAGAAACAATTTAATATAATCAAAGAATTGAAGAGTAGAAATGAAGATAATTAAAGCAAAGAAAATTAAACCTACATTTGACCATGTAGTAACTTCTTTAAATCTTTATGAAGAGGATTTATATGAGAATGGTATTATTACTCATGGTAAAGGAGAACCAATGATGGAACAAACTGTAATAGCAGCAGGTCCTAATACTCCATTTGCTGAAGGTATGATAGTACATATTAATCCTATTAAATATGCTAGAATGAAGCATAAGAAAGGTTCCGTTAAAGATGGTGTTATTGAAGATAATTCTGTTATAGATTATGTTCTTCCTATTATCTCTATGGGAGATAAACTAGTACTATTATTACAGTCAAATGATATTGATTATATTATTGAAGAGTGGGATGATGTTGAAGTAGAAAAACCTAAGAAACAGACTCTTATTCTTCCTGGAAAAAAAAGTATTATTGTCTAATTAAATAGTCCTAGTCAAAAGCTAGGACTTTAATTTTTTATAGAGATATGAAGTTATTAAAATATGAAGGATATAATCTTACTTTTGAACCTGAAATATTAGCTCTTAAAGTATTTAAGAAGTTACATACTAGAGACCATTCAAAAGATAAATCAAGATTTATTCAAGAGTTAGCTTTTATATATTTTTATTCAGACCCTAGGTCTGATTATCAATATTTAACTGATGAGAATGAAAGACTTAAAGCTATAGTAGAAGGAGAAGGTTTACCTGATGATTGGAAGATAGATAAAATATTACAGGATGCTATAGATTATTATAGTTCTTTTAAGCCTACTTCTGCATTATTACTTGAAGATACTAGAGCAGCAGTAGATAAGTTAAGACAGTTATTAAGAAATATAGATTTAACAGAAGTTGATGATAAAGGTAAACCTATATATACTCTTAATACTATTACTGCTACAATTAAACAAGTTCCTTCATTAGTTAAGGATTTAGATGAAGCAGAAAAGACTATAGCTAGAGAAATTATGCAAGATGAATCTATTAGAGGTTCACAAGAAAAATCAATGTTTGAAGATGAATAATATGAATATAGAAGATTTTAACAATAAGCAGTTTGATATATTTGGCACTACTTTTACTATTAAACTAGTAGATACATTAGATGCAGATGATAATCTACTTCATTATGGACTTACTAAAGGTAATATAAGAGAGGTAAGAATAAGTAGAGAAGTAATAAAAGCTAAGCAACCTGATTCAGAGTTATATTTAACATTAGTTCATGAGATTGTACATGTTATATTGGATACAGGACAATATCTTGAAGAATCAGGGAACGAAGCATTAGTTGAATGGTTAACTAGATGTATTATATCATTATTAAAACAAGGTATATTATGCAAATAGAAGATATAACAAGTGCTTTAAATAAGTATTTAGAAGATAAAAGAAAACTTGAAAAGTTAGATATAAAAGGACATTTTGTAGTTAAAAGAAATATCAAAACTATGAAACCTCCTATTTATAAGAAGTTTATTATCAAGCTCTATTATGTTACTCCTATACAGGATAAAGAGATATTTATAATAATGAACATAGATAAATGTCCTAGTGGTTCAGAAGATATTTATTGGGAAAACTTAAGTAAGGAATATCTTTTATATGTATTTAATTTAATGAGAACTGAAACTTTTACTAAATTAATATATGGCAATATTGATTGAAACTAATGAATATCAAACTCCTATAACTGAAGAATTACTTTCTCAATATCCAGAGGAAGTAGTTCAACAGTTTACAGAGATTGTTAATATAGTTCCTTTTATTAAGAATCTTATTAATCCTAATAGACCTAAGATAGAAGATTTACCTAGAGATAAAGAAGGTAGAGCTATTGTAGATATAACTAATCCTCCTATATATAAAGATGCAGATTATTTTAGACAAGCAGCATTATTTTATTTAAAGAATGATTGTTATACCAAATTGAGACCTAATAGTAATCCTAATAGTGAATATAGAAAGTATTGGAGAGAAGAATTAAGAAGATGTAGAGAAGGACTTATAAGACAATCTGATGGTATGTATGTTACTGGTTTTCTTTACTGGTTTCTTAATTATTGTCCAATGATGGTAAACTTCTATAAAGAAGGACAAAAGAAAGCTATAAGAAAGGAATCTTTTGGTTTCTTCTTTGAAGGTATATGGTGGAGAAGTATATATCTTTATAATGCTAGAGAGCAAGGACATCATACAATAGAATTAGCAAAAAGAGGTTGTGCCAAGAGCTATTTTTTAGCTACAATAATGTCACATAATCTTATTGTAGGAGAATCAGAAGCTACACATAAAAGATGTATTACAGTACTTACTGCTGCACAAAAAGAGTATCTTAAAGATGATAAGGATGGTACTTTAAATAAGTTTATACCAGAGCTTTCATTTGTTATAGATAATACTCCTTTTCCTAATCTTTTATTAAAGAATTCACCTAATGAAATGTCTTGGCAAATGGGGTATAAGAAACCTAATGGTGCTATAGGTGGTTCTATGAATCAGGTATTAGGTGTATCTGCTAAGGATGATAGTGATAAACTTAGAGGTAAGAGAGGTTGGATATTATATGAAGAGATGGGTACTTTTGATGGCTTATTGGAACTATATGATGTAACTAGAAAATCAGTAGAAGATGGTGATTATACTTTTGCATGTATGTATCTAGTTGGTACAGCAAACAATAAAGAATCATCATTTTTATCTGCTAAGAAATTATTATATGCACCTAACTCTTATAATATACAAAGTGTACCTAATGTATATGATAAAAAGGGTAGTGGTAAAGATACTTTTGGCTTCTTTTTTCCTGCATATATTAATAGAGCAGGATGTTATAACAAAGATGGTATATCTGATGTAATTAAAGCCCTATTACAAGTATTAATGGCTAGATATAAAGCTAAATATGGTGCAGACCCTACATCAGTACTTAGAGTTATAGCAGAGGACCCTATTACACCAGCAGAGGCTATTATTAAAGTAAAAGATGCATTTTTTCCTGTAGCGTCTTTACAAGAAAGAGCTGATACTCTTGATAAGAATCCTAGTTTATATGATGATATATATGTAGGAGAACTATATACTACTGGTACAGGAGAAATAGAATTTAGACCAACAGATGATATTCCTATTAGAACTTATCCAGTAGATAATGATACTAAAGGTGCTTTAGAGATATATTCTATGCCTAAGAAAGATAGAGAAGGCAAAGTATTTAATGATAGATATATTATAGGAGTAGACCCATATGACAATGACCAAGCAGAATCTCATTCTTTATATAGTATTTTTGTTTTAGATACATTTGTAGATAACTTAGCTGCTGAATATACTGGTAGAACAAACTTTGCAGATGAAGCACATGATATGGTACTTAAACTGTGTATTTTCTATAATGCTAAAGCTTTATATGAAAGTAATAAGAAGGGTTTATATTCTTATATGGAAAAGACTAGAAATACATTTAGATTAGCTGATACTCCAGAATATTTAAGAGATAAACAATTAGTTAAGTATTCTTCTTTTGGTTCTAATGCTAAAGGTGTTAATGTTAGTGCTAATATTAATAACTTTGCAAATAGACTTATTAAGGATTGGTTATTAATGAAAGTACCTATAGAAGTTAAACAAGAAGATGGACATATAGAAATACAGAAAGTACCTAAATTATATACATTAAAGACTAGAGCCTTAATTGAAGAGGCAATTCAATTTAATCCAGATATAAATGTGGATAGAATTAGAGCTTTAGGTATATTAATGCTCTATAGAGAGCAATATATTATTAGATATGGTACAGGAAGAACAGAATCTAGTTCAGAAAGATTAAGTAAAGATTATGCAGGTAATGATGAATTCTTTACTAAGAATTTTGATGCTAGACATATAGGTAAACAGTAAATTTAGTAAAAATAGATTAAAATAATAAGAAATCCACTTATATATAGGTATAAGTGGATTTTTTTATATATCTTTGCAAGCAAATTAAATTAATAATAATATGAGTGAAATAAGTAGTTTTCCAAGACAGGCTTTACCATTTTCTAGAAAGACTAAAAAGTGGAGAAAACAATGCCTAGATTTTTTTGATTCTAAATCATTCACTCATTATTCTCTATGCAGAAAGAGTGTTCTTCATAAGAAGATTAACTATGATTTATTATTAGGTAAATTACATATGAATGATTTGCAGTTAATATTAAATCCAGATGATATTAAAGCAGATTATATACCTAATAAAATACAACATTATAGTATTCTTCTTCCTAAACTTAATGTTCTTCAAGGAGAAGAATCAAAAAGAGTATTTGATTATAGAGTTATAGTAACTAATCCTACTGCTATTTCTGAAATAGAAGAGAATAAGAAAAAAGAATTAAATCAGAGATTACAGGAATGGATAACTGATAATTCTATGAGTGATGAAGAAGCTAGTCAGGAATTAGATAGAATTAATGATTACTTTACATATAATTGGCAGGATGCAAGAGAACAAAGAGGAAATTTAATCCTTAATCATTATGTCAAGCAATATGATATGAAAGTAATGTTTAATGAGGGATTCAGAGATGCAATGACTGTAGGTGAAGAAATCTATCAATGTAGTATTGAAGGAGGAGAACCTGTAGTAAGAAGACTAAATCCTTTAAAAGTAAGAATACTCAAATCAGGATATAGTAATAGAATAGAAGATGCAGATATTATTATTCTTGAAGATTATTGGAGTCCTGGAAGAATAATAGATACATTCCATGATGTATTAAAGAAGAAAGATATTGATTATATTGAGAATCTTAAAGTAGGTATTGATGAAGGTAAAACAGATGAAATGAGTAATGTTGACCCTAGATATACTATGATACCTACTAATTTCTTAGATGAAAATATTGAAGTTAATAATGCAGAAGTAAGCCAAGAAGGTTTCTTTAGTTCTATCACAGATGGATATACAGAAAGCCTTATGCCTTATGATATGGCAGGTAATATTAAAGTACTTAGAGTATATTGGAAATCTAAAAGAAAAATTAAGAAAGTAAAATCTTATGATGAAGATGGTGAACCTCAATATAATTTCTATTCAGAAGATTATGTAATTAATGAAAACTTAGGTGAAGAAGAAGAAACTTATTATATTAATCAGGCATGGGAAGGTACTAAGATAGGTGAGAATATCTATGTTAATATGAGACCTTGTGTTGTACAATATAATAGTTTAATGAATCCTTCAAAATGTCATTTTGGTATTATAGGTTCTTTATATAATCTTAATGATAATAAGCCTTTCAGTTTAGTTGATATGATGAAACCATATAACTATTTATATGATGTTATTCATGATAGATTAAATAAATTAATTGCTAGAAACTGGGGTACTTTAGTTAGTTTTGATTTCTCTAAGAAACCTAAGAATTGGGGAATGGATAAATGGATGTATTTTGCTAAGACTTTAGGATTATATGTTCAAGATTCTTTTAATGAAGGTAATGTAGGTGCTGCTACAGGAAAACTTGCAGGAGCTATGAATAATGCTTCAAATGGAGTTATATCTGCAAGTGATGCTAATCAGATACAATCTTATGTAGAATTGCTTACCTTTATTAAAAATGAAATGTCAGAAGTAGCAGGTATTTCTCCTCAAAGAGAAGGTCAAGTTAGTAATAGAGAAACTGTAGGTGGAGTTGAAAGAGCAACATTGCAATCTGCACATATTACTGAATGGTTATTTGTTACACATGAAAACTTAAAGAAAAGAGTTCTTGAAGCTTTTATTGAAACAGCTAAAATAGCTATGAAAGGTAATAAGAAGAAATTCCAATATATATTACCTGATGGTGCTTTAAAGATGATAGAAATAGATGGTGATGAATTTGCTGAATGTGACTATGGTTTAGTTGTAGATAATAGTGAAGCTTCTCAAAAGTTGAATCAACAGATAGAGACATTAGCACAAGCAGCTTTACAAAATCAGACATTATCATTCTCTACTATTATGCAGTTATTTGGTACAGCTTCCCTTGCTGAAAAAATTAATATGGTTAAGAAAGATGAGAATGCCAAATTACAGCAATTACAACAATCTCAACAACAGGAAGCACAACAAGCTCAAGCTACTTTACAACAGAAAGCTGAGAGTGAACAACTTCAAAGAGAGCAAGAATATAAGATGAATCAAGAGAATAATGAGACTAAGATATTAGTTGCTCAGATTAATGCAGCTTCTAAAGAAACTCCTATAGAGGAACCTGATAATTCTATGGAGCAAGCTAAACTAGATGAAAATAGAAGACAGTTTGATACTAATCTTAATTTCTTAAAGGAAAAACTTGATAAGGAATTATCAATTAAAAGACAACAAATTCATAAACAAGTAAATAATAAACAATGAAAATAATAAATCAACTTGTAGTACAGTCTGATATGCCTAATGATAATAATGTTATTTGGGTATGTGGTAATACTGCTAAATATTATAATAATGGTACTTGGACTACTTTAGGAGAATCTAATGAAGATAGGAAAGAACTTGAAGAAAAAGTAGATTCATTAGATAAAGAAATGGGAGAAGTTAAAAAAGACCTATCTATATTTGGTTCAGAACAAGGTGTAGTAGAATTAGAAATAGGAGATAGTGATGAAATTAAAGCTAATAATTTAAAGAAACTTCAATCTATTCAAACTAATGACCATACTTTCTTTACAGATATTAATTATGGATATGGTACTGCTTCTTGGCTTCCTGCTACAGGAGGTACAGCACTTATTATAACAAGTGAGGGTCATGCAGTTAAATATTTAATATCTATTGAAGGAGTAGTAAGTAAAGATGAGGAATTTACCTTAAAAGACTTTTCAACTGAATTAAATAATAAAGTAGACAAAGTTGAAGGTAAACAATTATCTAGTAATGATTATACTACAGCAGAAAAGAATAAATTGGCTAATCTGCAAAATTACACATTACCAACTGCTACTAAGAATATTTTAGGTGGAGTTAAAGCTATCACTAATATAGCAGACTTAAATGCAGATACTGCTACTATTGGTCAAGTAGCTGGAGTAGTAAATAATTTATTAGCGCAATTTAGAACTAGTGGTTTAATACAAGTATAATATGTATACAGAAGATAAAAAACTAAATGCTTTTATTTCTTCCAAGATAGATAAATTAGAATATTCTAAAAGTGAACAGGCACCAATAGATACATCTTTACTATGGATATATCATAATAATATAAAAGTATATAATAAGTGTATATCTGCTTGGAGAAATATAGGTATATATGATATAGACCACATTGACTTCAGTGGTCTTAGGATAACAGATTTTAATGAACAATTTAGAAAAGTATAAATATGTTTTTTACAAGGGAAGATATTCTAAAAATACAACAAGCTCTATTTAAAGTTAGTGTAAAAGACAGTGAGTTACCTAATGCAGAGCCTGTTACTCCTAAAGATATTATATCCATAGTACAAAATGGTAAAAATAGGAAAATTAAAATTGTAGATTTTCTTGAACAAATATCTTTAGGAGATAAAGATATAATTAATATTAGTAATAAGTATGATGAACATTATATTTCTTTATCAGAAGCTATTAATTTAGTACCTGAATTACAAAGAAGAGAGGGTTTATTTATTACTTTTCAAGATGTAAATGGTAATTGGCAATTTTATCAATTTAAAGGAACTTTAGAAGAGTTTTCTGAGGAAGATAAATGGTTTAATTTAGACTTTGAAAAGTATTTAAAGGAAACACTTATTCCTATTACTAATATTGAAATAGATAATTTATTTGCATAACTTTTAATTAATATATATATATGAAATTTTTAGATTTAAATGGTTTAACTCATTTTTGGAGTAAAGTAAAAACTTGGATTGGCAATAATTATTTGTCATTAAAGGGTGGTATTATAGATGGAAGTGTTACTCTTTTAGATAGTTTAAGTGTACGAGAGCAAGATTCACATATTCAAAGCTATGTTACAATAGAGTATAATAATATTAGTATGGGTTATCATGATGATGATAATAATGAGGATATAGATGCTGTAAGCATTAACTCAGATTATATTTCAGCTCCACAATTTAAAAAGAGTGGTGGTACTTCTACACAAGTTCTTATGGCAAATGGTTCAGTTAAAGAAATTGGTAGAGCTAATGGTGTTGCAGGACTTGATGCAAATGGCAATGTTCCATTAGCCCAATTAGGTAATCTTGATACTACAGTTGCAGAAGTAGTAACTGCTCTTCCTAAAACTAATATTAAGAAGCATATTTATCTTATTAAAGATACTAGTGGTGTTACACAGAATCAATATGAGGAATATATTTATACTGGTGATACCAGTGCAGCTTATGATGCTTCAAAGTGGGAGAAACTTGGAGACTTCCGTGCTACAGTAGACCTTGCAGATTATGCTAAGAAGAGTGAGACACTAAGTAATTTGGTTTGGGAGCAAAGAGGTTCTGACCTCTTCCTAGCTATTACCATGGGAAATGGCATCAATGTATCAGAAGCTATGCCTACTGCTAGCAGTTCCACAACTGGAGCAATGAGTAATACAGACAAGGTTAAGTTGGATGGCATCGAGGCTAGGGCAAACAATTATTTTCTCCCTCTTGCAACTGCTGCTACTAGAGGAGGTATTAAAGTAGGCTATGCAGCCAACGGAAGAAATTATCCAGTGCAGATGGATGGAGAGAAGGCTTATGTTAATGTTCCGTGGACTGATACAAACACCACCTATGACTTGTCACCTTATGCTAAAAAGGTGGAGACAGTTGACTTTAGTACAATTAGAGTAAACAAAGAGGCTATCACTAGTACACCACAGGGACTGATAGAAAAGCAGGTTATATTGTTTACTTCTCTAGGTGGTAAAGGTGGTTCAATAGAACTTGAAGAGGCTACATCTAATATGTCAGGCTTAATGTCTATAAGAGACAAGAATAAATTAAGTTACATAGCTGATCGTGCAACTGCGGACAGCGCAATAACTACAGCAGAGATAGATGCATTATTTGCTTAATAATAATTTTAAAAATTAATTAATATGAAGTTTTTAGATTTAAATGGATTAAAACATTTACTTAAATTTATGGATAGAACTGTAAGTGTTGTTTCTAGTAACTTTCAAACTAATTCTCATGGTGGACGTGATATTCCGTTTATTACAAATCATCAGATTATTAGTAATGACCTCTCAGGTAATATCAATGTATTTAATTGGTTTAAGGGTGCATCAGAAGGAGGTACCTTGGAGATAGTCTCCACAGGTTCTCTAGGTGGAAGCCTATTGGGTATTGATGATATGAATACATCTATAATGTATAAAATGAAGGTAGTACCACCTAACCCTCCAATATTAGATAAATGTGATAGCTTAACCCTATCATATAATAATTATGCACGCCTAATTAAATTAAATGGAAAGCTAATAGTTGCAGAGTTTGTTCAAAACAAATAAAATTGTATAAATAAAATAAATTATTATGAGAAATAAAACAGGTAGAGCAAAACCAGCAACTCCTAAAGCAGGAGTTACTAAGACCTCAAGAAGATATGCTTGTGGTGGTAAACTTAAGAAAAAGAAGTAATGGATAAATTACTTTATAAGATAACAGTAATAGTATTAAAGATACTTCCAATGCTATTAGCTTTTATTACACTATTAAATTCTATATTATCTTACTTTAATATAGACTTAGTAATACTAAGTTATATAGGAGGAGTATCTTTAATTCCTATACTGTTTATTTATATAACTTCTTATACTTTTAAATTCTGTGAGTATCATAGAATGTTCCTACATTATATAGTAATTACTTGGATTATAAATATAATAGATTTATACATAGGAATACCTATTAATGATTTAGAGTATCTATGCCTACAAATGATAATAGCAGGAATAAGTTTATTTTTAGTATTATATTTTTATTTAAAAAGAAAATAATATGAAACATTATATAAGTAAAAGCCAATGTAAATTATGTATTTTATTATTAAAATATGTACCTATAGTATGTGTAGTATTAATGTTACTACATATTATATTTTCTTTATTGGGTTTTAACTTATGTATAAGTGAGATGTCAATACTTACTTTATGTAGTATAATGGTACTAGTTTGGACTCACTGTTTCAAGTTTTGTTTACTTCATAAACTTTATACTATATATGTATTAATAGGATTATGGCTTATGTCTATTCATAGATTTATAGGTTTAGGATATTTACTGGGATTCTTTAGAATAAGTATGTTATATTTAGGTTTTATATTATTAATAGTTACAAGTATTAAATTAAGAATTACATATGTTGAAGGAATTAAGAGACTTATTGATGAAAATAGTAAATGATATAGATTCAGGTAATTCTAATATTGATGAATCTCAAACTATTGAAATTGCTAGTGCTATAGGTGAATTAGTATCTAGATATAATAAACCTAAAATACCTAATAAACTTACTAGATTAGAAGCTTGTAGACATTTAAGAGTAAGTGAAACTAAATTTAATATGCTTAGAAGAAAAGGTTTAATTAGTGAAGGTACTAAGAAAGCAGGTGATGTTAGAAAATGGTCTATAGAAGAATTAGATAAATATATTAAAAATAATAGTTAAAAATAATAAGGATGTTGACAAATCTGAAAAGATTTTGTTAGCATCCTTTTTCTTTGTATATTTGCAGCAGTTTAAATGTTTAACCTTTAAAATTTAATACTATGGAAATACATGATGAAAACAAAAAAGAGTATGCTTCTAAGAGTTTAGCTGGTACTGCATTAGGTTTTGGTATAGCAGGTACTGCTTTATCTTTACTTAATGGCAATGGTTTAGGTAATTTATTTGGTACTAAGAGTACAGTATCTATGCCAGAGAATGTTAATATCAATGGTGGTATTAGTACTAATGATGGACCTACAGTCTATGATGCTATTACTAAAGAATGGCAAGATGATTTAAATCTTACCAATGAAATGTGGGCATTGAAGTTAAATACTATGGAGAATGCTAAGAATGCTAGAGAAATTGATGTAGCTGAGAAATTCAGCTCCTATAAGGGACAGATAGAGGCTGATTTTAGACTCTACAAAGGTTATAGAGACAGTGATGATAATATCTTAGCTAAGTTAAATGAAGCTGCATTTGGTTTATATAAGTACAATAGGGATTCTAAAGATGCAGTAGAAAAGAGAATTTCTGATATTGAAACCAAGTTAGCAGTTAATGCAGAAGCTGATAAGTGGAGAGATAAGGTATTATCTATGCAGATTAATGGTGTTAATGCTAATGCTGAGAATCTTGTAGCTCTTGAAAGAGAAAGAAGACAATGTGCAGATAATAAGATTGTAAACTATGTAAATAGTACATTCTATCCTGTATCTATTGCAGATGTTACTACAGGTACTACTACAACTAAGGCTAGTACTTATAACCCATTATGTGGTTGTACTTGCATCAGATAAATATAAATAAGTAGGTAGTTTATACTACCTACTTTTAACCTTTAAAATAATTAATTATGAGTCCAGTAAATCAATTTATATTAGGTAATAATCCTTATCTTGATGATTTAGATGCACAGATAGCTAAATCTAAAGAGTACCAACAAAGATTAATGCAGTTAAAGCAAAGTGAAGGTACTCCTTTATGGGATAAGATAGATTCTGAAATTAATACTCTTACTCCTATACAGCAGAGTAAGATGTTACAGAATAAAGACTATGCAGAAGTAAATACTAAATTACAAGGTTTAGTATGGAGTGAATTAGTTAAACTTGTAAAATCAAAAGTGGAAACTAATAATAAGGAATTACTCAGCAAGCAACTAGAGTTAATAGGTAAGTTAAAAGCTAAGATAGTTGAAGAGGATACTAGGGAATTAGATTTATTTAATGAGTTTAAAGAATATAGTAAAACTCATCCTAATGCAACATATAATGAATTTTTAAAGAGTAAATAATATGAAGAAAGAAAAAATTATAACTGTATTAAAACAGTATATTAATACTCAATTAGATACAATTAATACTCCTATAATAAGCTTCTTTAAACCTATAATAAAAAGAATAATAGATAATAATATAAACAAAGTAAATAGTTTTTTAGATTTAATTAAAGATGATAATGATGAAATAGATGTAATAGGTTTATTAGAAGAAATGACTACTAGCTTAATGGATAGTAATGAGTTTGACTATAGTATATTCCATATAGGTAATGGTAAAGTTACTATGTCTTTATTTAATCAGAAAATAACACTTACTACCAGTGATATTGATTTACTGAAATCAATGTTTAATAATTAATACTATGGAAAAACTACTTGATATACTATATAGAAGAGGTCTTATTTCAGCATCAGATAAAGAAGATTTAATGAGAGAGGTTAATATTGAAGAACCTGTTTCTCCTTATAGGACCAAAGTTATTGATAAAGTAAAATCTATGTATCATTATAATGATGGTAGAAAATATGAAGGTGAAAAATATGATTTAGCTACAGCTAAAGACATATATAATAAGTATAAAAGTTCTATAGATACTAAATATACTTGTGATGATGTTTATGTAGCAATTAATGCACAATATCATGATTATTCTACACTATTTCATAAGTGGTTTAATGATATAGATGATAAGATAATTAAATCAGCTATGGTATTCTGGTTTATGGATGAAGATTATACTGGAAATAAAGTAAAAGATTATTTTAAGCTTTAATAATTAAATCTCTTATGTTCTTGCATAAGAGATTTTTTTGTATTATCTTTGCATATTATTAAAGACTTAAAATATGAGAAAGATTTTATTTTTATTATTTATGACTTTACTATTAAGCTCCTGTAAAGTGAAGGAGAAAATAGTAGAAGTTCCTATACCTCAGATAAAAACTGAAATTAAATATATAGATAAGGTTAAGTATGATTCTATTTATTTAAAGGATAGTGTTTATATTATACAGAAAGGAGATACTGTATACAATACTAAAGTAGCTTACAGATATAAATATAAGTACTTGAAAGATACTATAACTATTAATAAAGCTGATACTATAACTAGATTACAGAAAGTAACAGAAATTAAAGTAAAAAATCAATTAAATGTAGTACAGAAAATATTAATGTATATAGGTTTATTCTCTTTATTAATGTTCATAATTATTATATATAAGCATTTTAAGAAATGATAGACTTACTTATTAATGGGGGAATAGCTATTGTCACAAGTATAGTTACTTGGATATTAGCTAGAAGGAAATATAATGTAGAAGTAGATGGTAATGAATTAAATAATATACAAAAACAGTTAGACATATATAAAGAGATAGTTGAAGATACTAGAAAGCAATTAAATCTTATTATAGAATTAAGAGAAAATGATAGAACTACTATACATAAATTGCAGGCTACAGTAGATTCTTTATATCCTTTAGCTTGTCAAATTAAGATATGTGATAAGAGGTCTAGATTAACAGAAAAACAACTTAATAAATTATCAGAAAATGGAGATACTAATAAAAAGGATAGCTAAGAAATCTACATATACTATAGGTAAACTTTATGTTGACAATAAATATTTCTGTGATACATTAGAAGATAAAGATAGAGGTCTTAAAGATACTATGTCAGTAGAAGAAATACTTAAGATTAAAGTTAAACATGAAACTGCTATACCTACTGGTAATTATAATGTAGATATAACTTATAGTCCTAGATTTAAAAAGCAATTACCTATAGTACTTAATGTTAAAGGTTTTGATGGTATAAGATTTCATAGTGGTAATACAGACAAGGATTCTTCTGGATGTGTAATTTTAGGTCAAAACAAAGTAGTTGGTAAGGTGATTAATAGTAGAGTTACTTGTGAAAAGTTTATATCTTTTCTTACAGGAGCTAAAAATAAAAAGGAAAAAATTACCTTAAAAATAGAATAATAATTAAAATTATATAGAACTTATAATTATTTTTGTTATAAGTTTTTATATATGTTAAATATATATTATCTTTGCAGAGAAATTTAACTAATGGAGAAAAATAATATGGAAGAATTAGATTTGGATAATATTTTAAGTGGTGATGAAATTGCCACTTTATTTGAGGAACCTCCTAAGAAAGAACCTAAAGAGGAACCTAAAGAAGAAAAGAAAGAAGAAACTACTGATTTTGATGAAGACAATCCATTTGGAACTTCACAAAAAGAGAGCGTAGGTAGTGAAGATGAAGATATACAAGGAAAGGGAGATACTGACGATAAGGGTATCAGTTCTTCTCCTAAAAACAAAAACTTCTACTCTTCCATTACTGATGCACTTGTTGTAGATGGTATCTTCCCTGACCTTGATAAAGAAACAATCCAAAATGTAAAGACACCTGAAGATTTTCAGAAGATTATTGAAGAACAGATTAATGCTAGATTTACAGAAAAAGAAAAGAGAATTAATGAAGCTCTTAACAATAAAGTAGAACCTAGTGTAGTTCAGCAATATGAAAGTACTATTGATTATCTTAATAATATTAATGATGATTCTTTAAGTGCTGAAGATGAAGAAGGAGAAAACCTTAGAAGACAACTTATTTATAATGATTATCTTAATAGAGGTTTTAGTAAAACTAGAGCTGAAAAGATGGTTAATGATGCCATTGAAAATGGTACAGATATAGATGATGCTAAGGATGCTTTACAAGGAGTTAAGGATTTCTATAATAACAAGTATAAGGAGATACTTGATAGTGCAAAGGAAAATGAAGAGAAGCTTGCAGAAGAAAGAACTAAACAATCTGAAAACCTTAAGAAATCTATCATGGAAGACAAGAATCTTTATGGTGATGTAGATGTAGATAAAGCTACTAGAACTAAAATCTATGACTTTATTACTAAGCCAGTGCATAAAGATTCTAATGGTAATTATATGACTGCTTTACAAAAGTATCAGTCAGAGAATACCATTGAAGCTATGAAGAACTTTGCTATTTGCTATACATTAACAAATGGCTTTAAAGATTGGAGTAAGTTAGGAAGTAAGCAAGCTAAAAAAGAGGTAAAGAAAGGTTTAGCTAACCTTGAAAAAGTAATTAATTCTACATCTAGAAATAATGATGGCTCTCTTGGGTTTGTAAGTTTTGATGAGAGTTCTTACTTAGGTCAAGGTATGCAGCTAGACATTTAATATATGATTATTAATGTTTAAATTTATATAAATATGTCTGGAAAATTAAGTAGATTTCAGATGCGACCATTCACAACTTGGAATGGTGTAATGAAAGAAAACTCTCTTGCAGCTATGGGTCTTTTAGCTCCACAGAAGTTATCAAGCTTCATGGTGCAACTCTTAGCTTTTAAAAATGGTAAAACTCTTGATACATTCTTATCACAGTTTCCTACTTTAGAGTTAGATAATGACCAAGAAATTACTTGGGATGTTATTGGTAGTGACCGTAGAAATGTAGCCCTTGTTAGAGCTTTAGATGAGAATAAAACTCCTATTACAGCAGAAGGTGCTAATGTTGGTGCTAATGGTGCTCCTTTCTATCTTGAGTTTAATGAGGCTTATTTCTTCCTTGGTGAAGTAATCTTTGGTGAGCTTAATGAGCTTTATCAGATTAGAATTATTGCTGAACCTATAGAGTCTGGTAGTAATTATCTTTATAAGGTACAGACTTATGGTCACAATAATGGTGGTATTCCTAGAGAAAGGCTTCAAACTGGTGAAAGATTCTCAACTGAATATGCTCCAGTAAGTAGAGAATTCTCAAGAGGTGTTGGTGGTATAAATGGTTCTCTCCCAACTAGTATGAGAAATGAGTGGACTACTATTAGAATTAAGCATAAAGTGCCTGGCAATAGACTTGACCAAAAGCTTGCTGTAGGTGTTCCTGTAATTCAGAAGACTGAAAGTGGTTATACTCATACTACAGTTAATAAGTGGATTCACTTAGAAGACTTGAAACTTGAAGAGAAGTTCCAAATGTATAAGAACAATGCTATGATGTTTGGTACATCTACTAGACTTAATGATGGTACTTATAATAACTATGATTTTGGTGGTGCAGTTATTAAGGCAGGTAGTGGTTTAAGGGAACAAATGGAAGCAGGTAATGTGATTTATTATAATCACTTTAGTATTAAACTTCTTGTTGATGCCCTTGGTTCTATTAGTGCAGGTAAACTTGGTTTTAATAATAGAATGTTTATCCTTAAAACTGGTGAAGCCGGTGCTATTCAGTTCCATGAGAAAGTCCTTAAAGATGGTAGTGGTTGGCAGCAAATTGTACTTGATAATAGTTCAGTAAATGCTGTAGCTAAGACTACTTCTCAAATGCATACTAATGCACTTAAAGCTGGTTTCCAATTCACTGAATTCCTTGCACCTAATGGTATTCATATTAAGGTAGAAGTGGATGATAGCTATGATGATACTGTAAGAAATAAAATCAAGATGCCTGGCTCTACTTATGTAGCAGAGTCTTATAGATATGACATCTTTGATATTGGTAATGTTGAGGAACCAAACATTCAGAAGATTAGAATTAAGGGTAGACCAGAGACTAGAAGCTATATTCCTGGTATAAGAAATCCATTTACAGGACAATATTCAGTTGATTATGCTTCTACTGATGAAGATAGTACAGAGGTACACAAGATGGATACCTTTGGTGTTATTATCAAAGACCCTACAAGGGTAATGTCACTTATTCCTGATATTTTATCAGCATAAGTATAAATAAAAAGGAAGGATTTAAGGATAACATTCTTATCCTTCCTTTTATTTTTAAATTAAAAAGAGAAGAATAAATATGGAAGAAATTTTAGATGATTTGGAATTACCAACAAAGGTAATCCCTGTAGAGAATAAAGAAAAGAAAGTAACTAAACAAAAGAAAGTTAAAAAGGTGATTGAAGAAGATAATGATGAATTAGTATCTTGTCTTAGAAATGAGAAAATCATTGTAAGATATATTCCTAAGATGGGAGGTCTTTGGGCTAATACTACTAATCCTAGACATGTATTATCTGGTGGTATGGCAGATACTTCTTTTAAGACTTATGTAGTACCTAGACTTGCATCTAGTGGTGTATATGTCAATGTACTTACTAATAAGGAAAAGGAATTCCTTGAGAGTTATATGGGTCTTGAAGATGGTGATTTAAGTATATACAATAGACATAATAATTTTTGGGATAGTGGTAATCCTCAAGGTATTAATAAAGTAACTCTTTATAAGAGAGATAATTATTTTGACCTTAGTATTGTAGATGATTATATTAAATATAAGATTCTATTGGCTAACAAGAATTTTATCTGTCCTTCCTTAAAGGAACTTGAAGATAGACCTAAAGCTACTTATCAGTTTGTAATTATTGAAGAAGGTGCAGAAGCTAAGAAACTTAGTGGTAATGTATCAGCTACAATGCAATGTTATAAGGAATTTGGTAAGATGGAAGATGATAATGATACTATGAGAGTAGTCATTGAACTTCTTACTATGAGACCACTTGATGTAAATACTAAGAGTGAGTTCTTAAAGAATAAGATTAATGAACTTATTCAAGCTAATCCTAAGACATTCTTAAATATAGTTACTGATGAATATTTAAGCTCTAAGGTTCTTATTAAGAAGTCTATTGAAGCAGGTAATATTTATCTTAAAGGTAATTATCATTATCTTACAGAAAATAATATTCCTCTTTGTAGTAATAATGAAGAGCCTACATTGAATAATGCAGCTAGATTCCTTAATCTTCCTAAGAATCAAACTATTAAGTTGATGCTTGAAGGAAAGCTTAAAGAAGACTAAATATAATAGTCATATACTTTATATGGCTAAGTAGTAATTAAATATAAAAGAATATGACTAATAATGAATTTTCAAACGAGTTTGATGTATTATATCAGAATATTACATCAAATCAAGCTCCAGGCTTAGATGAATATGAAAAGAGTGTATTCTTATCTAAGGCTCAAGATGAAATAGTTAAATCTTATTTTGACCCTAAGACTAATAAACCTCAAGAAGGATTTGATGGTTCAGAGAAAAGACAGATAGATTTCTCTATGCTGATTGTTACAGAGAAAGCTGTAGAATCTACAGTACAACCTGTACAATTATTTCCTCTGCAACATACAAAAGTATTTGCAGTCCCAGATAAAATTCTTATGTTTATTAATGAGTCTCTTACAGTAACTAGAGATGGGAATCCTACATATTTAACTGTTGTTCCACTTGATTATAAGGAATATAACAGATTAATGTCTAAACCTTATAAGAGACCATTAAAAAATCAAGCTTGGAGAATATTAACTAATATAACTACAATATCAGAAAGTACTAGAACTAATTATGCTTCTATAGCTACAATTATAAGTAATCTTAGTACTGTAACAGGTAATTACAATACAATATATAATACTATAAATGGTAAAGCAATTACTTTTGGTGGGGCTGAAAATGCTAGAACAATTCTTATTGCAGGAACAGCTTTACAAACTAATGGTAAAACTACTGGTAGTACTGCTATTACTATTTCTGATATTGTAATGAATAATATTAAAGCATACATTGATGTTAAGGTAGATACTAAAACTAGTGTAGTAGAATTAATTCCAGGTCCTAATGATACTATAGATTCTTATGTTATAAGATATGTAAAAAGACCTAGAGCTATTATTCTTACTGACCTTGAAGGAGTAACATTAGATGGTATCTCTATAAAACAGGAATGTGAGTTAGACCCTATACTTCACCATGAGATTCTTCAAAGAGCAGTAGAACTTGCAAAGATTTCATATGAAGGTACTTCTGCTTCTCATATACAAGGTGGTAATCAAAGTGGTACTGATAAAGGTTATGTAATGCAACAATCTAGATAATGAATGTACAAGAATTTAGCAATACATTTGATACTTTATTACAACCTTATATAACTAAAGATGTTAATGGTAATCAAAATAATTTAGCTTTTGATGAATATGAAAAATCTATATTTCTGACTAAAGCTCAAGAACAGATAGTTCTAGAGCTTTATCAGGAATTAGAACAATCAGAAGAAGTTAGAAAATACTTAAGTAATCTTATTAAAACAGATAACTATGCTCCTGTAGGAGAGCAGGATGAAACTTTAATAAATAACAATTTCAAATCATATAAAGTAGACATAAGTAATGATATATTATTTATGATATATGAACAATGTACTTTAAGTGATAAGAATAACTGTATTAATAATAAGATAGTATCAGTAGTTCCTACTATACATGATGATTTAGATAAAGTACTAAAGAATCCTTTTAAATCTCCTAATAGTAGAAAGGTAATTAGATTAGATTTTGATAATAAAATAGAACTTATATCAAAGTATAATATATCTAATTATAAGGTAAGATATTTAAAGAAACCTAATCCTATTATACTAGTAGCATTAGAAGATAATTTAAGTATCAATAATGGTGATACAAAAGTATCAAATGGTGAAACTAATCCTATATTACATGAAAGGATAGTTCAAAGAGCAGTACAATTAGCTGTTCAAAGTAAAGTAAAAAGTAATAACGCATAATTAATTATGCATATGTTTAATTAAATATTTAATAATATGTTTATTGGTTCAGACAATCAATTTAGAAACTTATATGTAATGAAGGCATATAAGGACAGTGAATCTACTCTTGCAGCAGTAGGTGATTTAACACTTAAGGTAGATACTGCTAAGAGTAATGTATATCTTGTTTATAAGGATACAGAGGATACAATTACCAGTGACCTTATTAGTATTAAGAATCTTCTTTATGCTAAGTCAACTAAGGCTGCTGATATGGCTAGAACTCTTAATTCTCAGTCAGTAACTATTAATGAGAATCCTGTTAGTGGTCAAGATTATGTACTTAATGTTGAGGTAAGAAACTTTGTGGCTCTTGGTGATGATTCTACTCATATTAAGTTTGGTGCAGTTCATGCAGTAAAAGGTATGACTAAATCAGATTTTTACAAGGCTATGGCAGTTAATCTTGCTAAGAATCTTAGTAGAGAGCCTTCACCTATTCTTAATGTATTACTTACTAAGAATGATAGTGCAGCTAGTGGTAAGAAAGATTCAGAAGTAGCAGTACTTCTTAATGGTAAGATGCAGAATCTTGCTAACCTTACAGCGACAGAAACTTATACTAATATTATCATTGATGAGGTTGAACAACCTTGGAGAAGAGGTGTAGCTCAAGTAGAGCCTGTTAATTTCAATACTACTTGTGGTACTATTCTCATGGATGGTGATGATGTAATCTGGGGTACTGTAGAAAAGAAAACTGGTGAGGAGATTCAGAATGGTAAGCAGATTGCAGATATGGAATGGTTCTATCATGGCACTAGAGGTGATATTTATAGAGAAGCTACATATCCTGATAACTTTGACTTCAAGCCACTTGTTGATGAGACTAAGGCTTATAGTACATTGGATATTCATTTTGCTTATGTTGGTCCAGGTGTAGAGGTAGCTAAATCTGAGAGAACTATTACAGTAGTTTGTGCTACAGCAGCAGAACTTACTAAGCTTATTACAGCTCTTAAAACTGCTACAGGTGTAGATGCTGGTGCAGTATCATAATATATAGGGTAGGAGTTTATTCCTACCCTTTATTGTTTCATTTAATTATTTATAATATGATAAGATTTAATGAACTTAAAATTGAAGATAACTATATAATTATTGATGTACAAATTGAAGAAGATGAATACTTTAAAGATATGTATATTGACAGTATAGTTATTGATACTCAAGATACATTTATAGCTAATGGTCCTAGCAGTAAGGCTATATATACTAAGACATTTAATTCTGAAGAAGATACTTCTTATGAAAATAATCCTTGTATTACTACAAAAATGGAAGAGAATGTTTTCTTCTCAAACAATAATAGGGTTAGAATATATATAAGTGCTAAAGAATTAAATGTAGATATACATAAAACTATGTTCTTTGTATATGCTATAGCAGGAGGAACACCAGCAGCAGATACTCCATGTAGATGGGATGAAAATAAAGCTTTACATACATTAGTAGATGTACAATTACTTTATAATACTATGATACAATATGTAAAGGAATTAGGAAGAGAATGTAGTACACCTGATAACTTTATTAATGCCATTCTTCAATTTAATGCTATAGATTTAGCTTTAAAAACTAATCAATATCCTTTAGCTATAGAGTTATGGAAGAGATTTTATAGTGATATAGAATCTAATGCAGTATTACCTAATTGTGGATGTAATGGAAGACTTTAATTTAATTACAGTAGATACTTTAAATAAGTACTTTGACATATTATCTAAGGCAGGATATGTTAAGAATAAAGAAGTAAATAAAGTAATTATTCTTACATTCCTATCTAGATTATTGAATGACTTCTCTGAATATATAACAGAAGAAGATTATAATGATATTATTAAATCTGTTTATTGTCTTAGTGATTGCTTAATAAGATTACCTAGATATAAGATATATAAAGATGGTCTTATTCACCATAAATATTATGATGGTCTTGAATTAAGAATTACAGAAGATGAATTAAATAGGTTTACTGAAAACAATAAAACTAGAATACTATAACAATATTAATTAAAATCTTGGTGTATAAGATATTATTTTGTATCTTTGCATCAAGATTTTTATTTTATAATATTATGAAAGTTAAAGAAATTATATACATTATATTAGATAGAATAAAAGGTACTTCAGATGATTTCAGTTATACTGAGGAACATATATTATTCTTAATTAATAAGTACAGAAGTTATATGTTGAAACAGACATATAAAGATGTAAAGAAAGAAATTCCATATAGTAATTATCAGACTATATGTTTAGACTTGGAAACAGAGAATAAAGGTTTATGTCAAGGTATTATTCTTAGAAGTAAACAAGAAATACCTAACATTATTAATATTAGTAAACCTATTCTACATACAGAATATGAAAATACTAAAATTGTCTTTACTAATAGAGACAGATTTAGATTTGTTGGCAGTAATAAGTTCCTGAGAAATATTCTGTATTCCTGTATAGGAGAAAATAATAAGCTATTAATGAAATCAAATAATCCTCAATACCTTCATTTAAAGAGTATTAAGTTAGAAGGAGTATTTGAAGACTTTGAAAAAGCTTTTGAATTATCTTGTAATAGTAACAAACAATGTGATATATTAGATGCAGAGTTTCCATTTGAGGATAGTTTAGTATCTCAGATGTGTGATAGTATCTATAATGTATTAACTAATAGTATCTATAGACCTAAAGATGACAGTAATGATGCTAATGATACATTAGCTAACTTAGCTAATTATCTTAGAAATAATATGAAATCAGACTTTCAAAAACAGATAGATGGATAATTTTAGAAGAAAAATATTGAAAGTAGATGATGGAGGACATCTACATAAAATAAGAAATAGTATAGGTATATATGATATTTACAAAATGCTTAGAAAGAATAAATGGTTAAACATAGGAAGACCTTTAACTGAGCATGAATTCTATACTATTATAAGACAAGTTAATAATAGCATTGCAGATAATATTAAGAAAGGTAATACTATAGAACTGCCTAGTTTTATGGGTACTTTTGAGACTATTAAATATAAGTCTAGTATTAAATTTGAGAATGGTAAACTGAAAACTAATTTACCTATAGATTGGAATAGAACTTTAGAATTATGGGAGAATGATAAAGAAGCTTTTAGAGATAAAACTGTGTTAAGATATGAATTAGATTATATCTATAAATTAAAATATAATCCCTATAAAGCTAAATTTAATAATAAGACTATATTTCAGTTTAAGTTTATAAGAGATATTAAACAAGGTATATCAAAAGAAATACAAAAAGGTAATATTGATGCAATATTAAAATATAAGTAATATGGTAAATGAAATAAATTATATAAGTATAAATGAATTAGCTTCAAGAGTATTAGACAACACTTTACTTAGTGATGTTAATATTGAACAGATTATTAGACACGTATTAGATTTTATGGCTAAATTTGGAGTTAATAATATATATAAAGATAAAGAGACTATTCTTACTGTACAGGAGTATAGAGCTTTACTTCCTTGTGATTTAATCAGAATAATGCAGTTAAAAGACTGTAAAAGTGGTTTATGCTTTAGACAAATGACTTCAAGTTATATTCCTACAGATAATGATAGAGATTATGAATTAACCTTTAAGACACAAGGTAGAGTATTATATACTTCTATTAAAGAATGTGAAGTTAGATTAGCTTATAAAGCTATACCTGTAGATGATGATGGATTTCCATTACTTATAGATAATCCTCTTTATCTTAAAACCTTAGAATTATATATTAAGAAAGAAGTATATGGAGATTTATTTGCACAAGGTAAATTAAATCAAAATGTACTTACTCATATTGAACAACAATATGCTTGGAATGTAGGACAATTACAAAGTGAATTTAATATTCCTAGTGTTCAGGAAATGGAATCTATTAAAAATATGTGGACTTCATTATTACAATATAATAATCATTTTGTAAGAGATTTTAAATATGGAAATTCTAATCATAATAAAATAGTGTAATTATGCAGAAGAAATATTTTAATTTTCAACCTAAAGGTATGAATACTAATATGTCTTTTAAATTTCAATCTAATGAATATGCAACTTATATGAAAAACATTAGATTGACAGAAGATAATAATGGTGTTTTATCTTTACAATTTGAAAAAGGAAATTCAAAAGTATTGAATATATCTGGTACTCCTATAGGAGTATGTATATTAAATAAATATTTAATTATATTTACACATGTTACTCTTTTAAAGGATACTGAAATTTTCTCAACTAAAGATTATATCTATAGAATAGAAATAAAAGATAATAGTTTAAGTCAGGAAACACTATTTAGTGGAGACCTTAATTTTGATACTAATCATCCTATAGAAACTCTAGGAGTATATGAAAATGAAAATATACAGAAAGTATATTTTATAGATGGTAAAAATCAAGCTAGAGTAATAAACATAGTATATACTTATAGGGATAGAACTGATGAATATGAAAAAAAACATATCTCTATTAATTTAATAGATAAATCTTTAGATTTTATTGCAGAATTACAATTACAGGAGCATATTGTTATAAATAAAATATTAGGTAATGGAAGTTTTCCACAGGGTACCATTCAATATGTATTTTCTTATTATAATAAAAATGGCAGACAATCAAATTTATTCTATCAATCTCCACTACAATATTTATCTTATGCATCAGGTGTATCTCCTGAAGATAAAGTAAATTGTAGTTTTAAATTAAGAATATATAACCCTGATAAGCAATTTGATTATCTTAGAATTTACTCTATTATAAGAACTTCTCAAGATGCTACTCCTACTGTAAAGAGAGTAATAGATTTATCTATTTCAAATACTAGTAAAAATGAAACTAGTTTAACTAAAGTTAGTACTCTTAATACAGGTAGTAATTTAGATGATTTTGGTAAAACTATGAAGGTCAATAATATTGCAAAGTTTGAGCAGATTGATAATTATAATAATGGTCTTTATGTTCAAGGAGCTGCTTGCTATGGTAAATATCTCTTTCAGGCTTATATTGGGGGTAAACTTATTGATATTATTGATTTAGAGACTAACCAAAAGCAAGCTTTACTTACTATTAATATAGATGTTAATACACAAGCATATCACGGTAATGTATTATCTTTTGGTAAAGATATTGCTCCTGGTAGTAACTTTCCTTACTTGTATTACTCTTGTGAAAATAACAGTAAACCTCAAATATTAGTAATAAAGATAACTAGTTCTAATGCAGATAGTAATCAATGGACTGGAGAATTAGTACAGACAATATATTTACCAGAATGTAATGGTGGAAATTCTCAGAATGGAAGTATAGATATATCAACAACTTTTAAACATTATTATCAGAATGGTTGTATAGATGCAGAAAATAATTGTATTTGGGTATCTGGATATACTATGGAAAGTTTTAATAATAATATAGGGGCTTATGATAATAATAAACTTATTTATAAGAAGTATGAATTACCTTCTGTTTCTGAAAAGAAAGTTTATTTTTCTTATAATAATGTTCTAGATTCTTTTATCTTACCTTTTAAAAAAGGTACTCAGGGTATGGTTATCAGAAATAATAAACTATATCAATGTTTTGGATATGATAATAAAGATGTATATGATGAATTTTTAGATTGCATTGACCTAAGTACTAAGCAGATATTCCATAGCTATCAATTTCCTAAAACACAATTAGCAGGTTTAGGTGAAGAGTTAGAAAGTCCTTATATATATAAGAATAATCTGTATTTATCAGCAACTGTTAATAGTTGGAGATATTATACCTTATGGAATATATCATTTAATGGTGGAGGTGGTACAACTGTAAAACCTTCTGAACCACCTATTCCAGAAGAAGAAGCAGATATATCATTTATAGATAATGGTTCTATAGGAGATATTATAGACCCTACAGAATTACTATATTTAGGAGGTAATACTATATGTCCTAATACTTTTGAACAGAAGGATGGTACTTTATTCTTAGGTAATTATGAGATAAAAAATAATGATTTAACTAAGGAACAAGTAACTAATTTAGCAGCTTTATTACATAATAAAATATCTTTTAAAGAGATTTCATCATCTATAAATAATAATATAGATTATTATAATTATGAAGGCTTACTATTATCTGAGGATATAGCTGGATTTAAATATTTAGAGTATTATGGTATAGCTATTCAATTTCAGAATATAAATGGCAGATTTAGTTCTCCTATATATTTAGGTTCTATTAGAAACTATATACCTTCAAAAATAATACAGAATGGTACAAGTATAAAATCTAAAAGAGCTATAATAACATGTAATTTTGCTACCGGAGAAATATCAAAAATGATAGATTTAAATATATGGAAGAAGGCTAGATTATTAATGGTTAGGTCAGATAATTCATTGAGAACCATTCAATGTCAGGGTATAGTATCTCCTACAGTATTTAATTATTCAGATAGATATAATAATGCTGCCTTTGCAATGGCTGATTGGAAAATGTCACCTATAGGTCATAATTGTAAGCCTTTAACTTCAAATGCTTATACAGATTGTGAGATACAAAATATAAGTTTTAGTAGGAGTCCTTTTTCAAACTCTTATAAAGGAAATGTAAGAGATTTAACATTGAAATACTGGTATATACCAACAGCTTCTTATCAACCTGAATGTTATTATGCTGCAATGTATGATAGTGGTAAATTAGCTAAAAGTTTTGCTAGAGAAGCTCCACAGTCTTATAGTAGGACATTAGAAATGATAAATGAAGCTTATCCAGATTTGACAAAGGATATCTTAAAAACAGCAATACCTGCTGAAGAATGGAGAAAATATAATCAAGATAATTTAGGTTCACATGTATTTAATAATATAGGTAATCCATTGTATAAGGATTATTTGGATAATTTCTCAGAATGTTTTGCTAGAGATGAATCAATAGTTACATTTAATTCACCAGATATTGAAGAACAGGCAAATAACATAAATGTACATAACACGAAATTCAGAATAATAGGAGTACTTGAATCAAAACCATTATTTGCAAATTTTTTAGTACAAGGTGAGAATCTTAATGACCCATCATTGGGAGAAATAAAAATTAAGCAGTTTGATGAATTATATTCATCACTGTTATGGAGAGATATGGATTCCAGTTGGGATAATTTAAGTAGTTATGATGTTAATAAAGATTGGTTATTTGCTACTTATTTATGGCATAGAGAAACTAGTTTCTCAGATAATGGTATAGAAAAAAAGAATAGCGATAGAAATTCTAGAAAAGTATGGTCAAAACCACTGAAAAAAATTATTTCAAATACTAGAGTTTGTAATACTTTATATTTAAAAGATTCAATTAACTATTTATCAGGAATTGAAGAAGATAAAAAATTTAATTATTATGATATAAATTTAAATGAATGTAAAGTTATAACTACTAATAATGATTCTTTATATACAATAAAGAGTAATCAGGATAGTTTTTATAGTAAGGAAAAATTAACTTACTATAGTGATGTAAACAAGTTATTTCCTACACATATAGAATATAATATAAGAGGAGTATCATATACTGGAGGTAATTTACTTAATTATATAGAAACTGATTCTTATTCTAATGTTAAGGTAGACAATAAAATAGTAACATCAAAAGACCCTATAAGAATAAAGTATAAAGAAACACCACATGCAATACTTAATTTTGCTACAGATAATAATCAGGTAGTAACTTTACCTAAACCCTTTGAAACTATATCTATAACACCTCAAGCTAAGTATTTTGTATTTTGGAATGCAGTTAATAGAGGAAGTACTACTTTAAATCAAAGAAGTTATTATAAAGATTCATATTTATTTAAAGATTGGATGGATGAAAATTCTAGTACTTTTGCTACTACACAAAATCCTTATACAGGAGATAATATTAAAAGTTTTTTAAATAGTGAGTATTCAAATATAAATGTTAATAGATATGATTATTACTATTTAGCAGAGTTATATACTACAAATAATTCTCCATATGAAACTTATACAGGTAATAAAGATATTATCTCTCAATATTCTTTTATTTCTATAGGAGAACCTATAGACCTTGAAGGAAGTGTAACATTAACAGGTAAATATGGAGATACTTATTATCAAAGATGGGACTGTTTAAAGACATTCCCTTATAGTACAGATGATAAGAATCAATATATAGATATTACATCTTTCTTTGTAGAATCTAGAATAAATCTTGATGGTAGATATGATAAACAAAGAGGATTAAAATATAACCTTGGAGTACTTAATACTAACTTTAATCTTATAAATAAGTCTTATACACAGAGAAATAATTTCTTTAATTATAGACAAATAGAAGATGAAGGAGTTAATAATTTCCCTAATCAAATAACTATATCTAAAACTAAAGTATTAGGAGAAGATATAGATTCATGGACTAATATTACATTAGCAAGTGTATTTGATTTAGATGGAGATAAAGGTAAACTTAATGCAATAAGAAAGATTAATAATGACCTTTATTGTTTTCAAGATAGTGGTATATCAAGATTACTTTATAACTCTAGAGTTCAAGTTAATACTTCTGATGGTGTGCCTATTGAAATAGCTAATAGTGCTAAATTGCAAGATAAGCAATATTTATCTGACTCTATAGGATGTCAAAATAAATGGGCTATTAAATCTACACCTTCAGGTATTTATTTTATAGATAATTATAGTGGTGGTTTATACAAATTAACTGCTAATGGTATAGAAAGTATTAGTAATAATAAAATGAAAAATTACTTTTCCTCTCTTCCTATAGGAGAATGGTCTCCTAATAATATTACTACTAAAGTAGATTATGATAGTATTACACAGGATTTATATATTATAACTAAAGATGGTAGTCTTGCTTATAATGAATTCTTAGGAGAATTTACATCTTTTTATAGTTATAACCCATTATATATAGTTAATTTACAAGATAAAAGCTTACATTTACAAAGTGATAGAGTAAAAGAAAGTGTATTATCTGAGGATATTACTAATATTTGGGAATCTTATAAAGGTAATTATGGCTCTTTTTATGGCAGTGATAGTGCAGAAGCTAATATAGAATTTATAGCTAATGGTGATTTTGATTCTGATAAAGTCTTTGAAACAATAGAACTTACTACTAGTGATATTGCTAAGATTAATAATTGGAAAGCAGATTGTTATCCATTTGATACTCTAGAAGTAAGTAATGAATATCAGAGAGGTAAGAATGAAGCTTCTTCTACTAATGTAAAAAAGAAGTTTAGAACTTGGAGATGGCAGATACCTAGAAATAATAAAAAGAATGAAGATGGTATTATAACTAATAGAGATAGAATTAGAAATATGTGGGCTAAGATAAGACTCAGTAAAAATTACAATTCTCCTTTATCTATTTATGATATTAATGTGGCTTACTATAGTTAAATTATAGCAGGATATTAAGTATTTACTTAGTATTCTGCTATTTTTTATTAATTTTATTTGTAGTATTAAATAATTTGTGTATCTTTGCAAAATAAAATAATTAACTATGAGAAAGAAAGATAAGTTATATACAATAAAACAACCTATTAATTTATATCCTAATGGAGGTAACTTGTTAGATTCTTTAACTAATGGCAATGGTCTTAGTTTAAAGAATACCTTTAGTGGTCAAAACTTAACAGATATAGCTAAAGGTGGTATAGGAGCTTTAGGCTCTGTAGTAGGACAAGTAGGTGGAAATCTTATTGGTGGAGGTTTATCCTCTGGAGCAGGTAATGCTATTGGTAGTATTGGTAGTACAGTTGGTAGTGCAATATCTTCTGTTAACCCTTTACTTGGTGGTATAGTATCTGTAGGCTCTGGACTAATAGGAGGCTTAACAAATAGAATGTTTGGCTCTAAGTTAAACCAAGAGAATATTAATCAGGTAAAAGGTAATATATCTTCTACTGCTAATGCATCTTTTGGTGGTAGTGCTGATGACTTAATGAGTCAATTATCTGGTGCTTCTATGTTAGGAAATATTAATAGAAGTGATATAGGTAAAGATGGTTGGTTTAGTCATAAAGCCAAGAATCTTACTAATAAATTAAGAGTACAGGCAGAAGCAGCTAATACTAGATTATATAATAATTTTAATCAAGCTGCTGATGTTACTAATGAAAATCAATTTCTTCAAAGTATGTATAATGTAGAAGCCTTTGGTGGTCCTTTATTTAAAGAAGGTGGAATTATGATTAAGAAAGAAAATAGAGGTAAATTTACTGAAAGTGCTAATAGAGCTAATATGGGTGTACAAGAGTATGCCAGACATATATTAGCCAATAAGGAAGATTACTCTCCAACATTAATTAAGAGAGCTAATTTTGCTAGGAACTTTGGTGGTAGAAAAGCTTTTGGTGGAGATTTAAATACTTATGGTGGTACTTATAATGGTGGTCTGGAATATATAGATAATGGTGGTACACATGAGCAGAATCCTTTTAATGGTGTACCTATGGGCACTGATAGAAATGGTACTCCTAATTTAGTAGAAGAAGGAGAAACTATATGGAATGATTATGTATTCAGTAATAGACTTAAAGTACCTGAAACATTAACAGATAAATATAAATTAAGTAAAGATATAACCTTTGCAGAAGCTAGTAAGAAATTAGGTAAAGAAATAGAAGAAACACCTAATGACCCTATTAGTAAAAGAACATTTAATTCCTTTATGCAGGATTTACAACAATCACAGGAAGAAGTTAAAGCTAAGAAGGAATTAGCTAAGGCTAAGAGACAATTTAATAAATTAAGTCCACAAGAACAATTAGGAATACTTAATGGTACTCCTGTACAAGGAGATAACACTATGTTATCTAATCCTAATGAAATGGTTTCTAATGAACCTCAACAATTTGATGATGGTGGTTGGATGTTTGATAATATGTGGGAAGGAGCACCTGAATATCAGAATAGTTATTTAAAAGGTAATATTCCTTATTATCAAGGTAAAGTAAGTAGCAAGGGTTATAGTGTTAAAGACATAGAAGGTACTGATAACTATAAGAACTTTACTAAGTATGCTTTAACATTACCTGATAGCCATAATTATTGGCAAACATTAAGTAATAAAACAGGTAAAGATGTTACTTATTTGAAGAACAATTATGAGAGACTTAGAAATGATGGTAAATTAGGTTGGGTACATAGAACTCCTAAGTTTAATAATATTAGTACTCAAGCTGATACTCCATTTACTATATATCAACCTTTAGATGCACTAGGTAATCAAAGACCTTTTAATATGTTATCACCTTATGGTATGGGTTATAGTGCAAATGATATAGTACCTTTTAGTGATAGAATAGATGCTAATGGTAATACTGTTATAGATTTAAAGAATAAAGAATTTATACCAACAGATACTAAAAAGAAAATTAATAATAAAGAAGATAATGGCTTATTACCTACTTGGATGAGATATGCTCCTATTGTAGGTTCTGCTATAGGAGCAGCAAGTTCTTTATTAAGTAAACCTGATGAAAGTAGTGCTGATGCAATATTAACTGCTGCAAGAGAAGCTGGTCAATATACACCAATATCATTTAATCCTATTGGAGATTATATAACTTATAATCCATTTGATAGAGACTACTACATTAATAAGTTAAATGCTGAAAGTGGTGCAGCTAGGAGAGCAATAATTAATCAAGCTAGTGGTAATAGAGGTAATGCTATGGCAGGTATATTAGCAGCTGATTATAATGCTCAGAATCAATTAGGGGCATTAGCTAGACAAGCTGAAGAGTATAATTTAGCACAAAGACAGAAAGTAGCAGAGTTTAATAGAGGTACTAATATGTTTAATACTGAAGGTATGTTTAAAGCTGATACTGCTAATCAAGCTGCTAAGATGCAAGTTAGAAATACTTTATTACAAGGTACTATGCAGGCAGAAAGACTTAGACAAGCTGCTAGACAACAACTTGCAGCAGAGAGAAGTGCTAATCTTACTAATCTGTTTAATAATATTGGTAATATTGGTAGAGAGAATATGAACTTTAATATATTAAATACTAGTGCTGCATTCCCTTGGGCTATGACAAATAAGGGAGAATCTAAGTATAAATCAAGAAAGAGAGGTAATAATGGCTAATTATAGTTTAACAGTTAATTCTACATTTAATCCATACTCCTTACAGGAGTTACTTCCTATATATCAAGCTAATGCTCAAGCACAATATCAAGCAGAAGAAGCTTTTTCACAATTACAGATGAAAGCAGACCAATGGGAAAAGTTAGCTAATAATGCACAAGATGCTGATGTTTATAGTAAGTATAAATCATATTCAAATCAATTAAAGGAAGCTGCTAATGATGTACTTAATAATGGTATTAATGCTGCTAGTAGAAGAAACTTAATGAATATGAGAGCACAATATGCTAGTAACATAATACCTATTGAAGAAGCTTATAATAAGAGACAACAACAAGCTCAAGTATTATGGCAAGCTAGATTGCAGGACCCTACATTAATTGCTCAAGACCCTAGTGAATTAGGTCTTAGTTATTATATGAAGAATCCTAGTTATACACCACAGAGTTATAGTGGTAAATTATTAACTGCACAATCAGCACAAGCTGCACAGAATTTAGCTAAGACTTTAAGTAGTTATGGTAAGGGAGAACCTATTGATAGTTATACTAATACATTTATACAGAAACATGGTTTAACTAGAAATGATATACAAAAGTATCTTAATGGAGAAACTACTGCTACTAATAAAGTATTAGGTGCTATTTATCAACAGGTTTATGACTCCAGTCAAATAGGTAACTGGGCTAATGAAAATCAAAGAAGACAAGCAGCTAACTTTATTAAACAAGGCATGTGGTCTGCTATAGGTCAAGATACTGTTCAAGCTATGGAGAACTTTGAAGCTAGAGAGAATTATAAGTTCAAGCAACAACTGGATTTATTACAAGCTCAACAGCAACAAACAAATGATAATTTACCTATAAATCCTACACCTATTTATACACCAGAAGAACAGAAAGAAGCTGATGAAATGAGAGAGAAATATAAGCAGTATTTCTATACTAAGAATGGTAGAACTTATTTAAGTCAGAAAGGTAGAGAGCAATATTTTAAGGAACAAGAATTACTTACAAAAATAGATAGAGGAGAGAAAATTACTGATAAGGAATTAAATGAATGGAAAAATTCTGAAATAGGTAAGAAAATTATAAATTCTAAAATACCTCAAAGTAGATTCTCTAAAAAAGTAGATTTCTCTAAAGATTCTCTAGTTGTTTTCCTTAAGGAATTAAAAAATGAATTAAACAAAAATAGAGGCTTTAAAACATTCTTAGATTCATTAGGAGCACAAAAATACTTAGGTAAAGGACATAATTGGCAACCTGGAAATGTAGGTAACTTATGGAGTAAATACATAAGTACTGGAGTTAAAGGTGATGCTAAGAGATTTATGGAGTACAATTACGCTCTTAATGAAGACCAACAAAAGGCTTATAAAAATGCTATTATAACTGCTAACTTAGGTAATGATAAAGTATATGAATCTACATTTAATAGAAAGACTCAAAAATTTGAGAGAGGTAAATCAATAGATTTATCAGATTTTGCTACTGATGAAAATAAATATACTATTACTGATATTAGAATGAGTACCTTTGGTAATACAGCTATTGTTCAAGATAAAAAGAATGGTAAAGTTTATAGAATAGCATTACCTAGTGGTATTAATTATGTGAATGAAAGGCAAAGGGATGCTGCTTTACAAGCTGCTAAACAAGCATCAGAAATAGTTTATACTAAAAAATTACCTAATGGAAAGGCTGCTACTCAAACAGAGATAGCACAAGCTGAACAAGATTATAAAAATGCAATTAATTATGCTTATTTATATCAGTCACAGTTAGGTATTCAAAATACAACAAAAACACAGGAATATAGTCCTCAAGGTTACTAATTAAATATTAATTAATATGGTAAAATTTAAACAGCAAAAGCCAGCAGATATAACAAAGACTGGATTACAGAATTGGAGACAATTACAACAACAGAATGCTATAAATCAAGCTGGTGTAAGTGATGATTATAATAATTGGAGAAATCAAGCTTTTGCCTTTAGAGGTAACAGTTTATATAATGCTAGAGAGGCTGCACCACAAGTAGTGCAGTCTCCTCTCTATAATACTAATACTAAACTAGGGGAATCAATGTTTGATGAAGATGTTTATTCTCCTGAACAGTTTCAAAATGCATCAGATGTAAGAGCTGAAAATCAACCTTGGTATGCCCAATTAGGTGCTGGTATTGCTAAAGGTGCAGTACTCGCAGGTACTACTTTTCTTGATGGTACTATGGGTTTATTATATGGTGGTGCTAAAGCTATAGAAGATGGAGATGTAAGTAAATTATGGGATAATGATTTCTCAAAAGCCATGCAATCTATAAATGATTGGTCTGAAAGAGAAATACCTAACTATTATACTTCACAGGAACAAGATGCTAGTATATGGGATAAATTATTTACTGCTAATTTCTGGGGAGATAGCTTTATTAAGAACTTAGGATTTACTGTAGGTGCATTCTATAGTGGTGGTTTAGAAGCAGGAGCTATAAGAGGCTTAGGTAGATTAGCTATGACTGGAGCAAAGAATTTAGGTGCTACTATAAGTACTATAAAGAATATTGCCCAGACTTCACAGGCTACTGCTTCAATTTTAGGTTCCTTTACCAGTGCTGTTAATGAAGGTAGAATAGAAGCATTAAATAATAGTAGAGAATATTATAAAGCAGTATCATCTGATTTACTTAATCAGCATAATGAAAGATTAAAGTCAATACAAGATAATTATTATGGTACTGAAATGTATAATAATCTTGTAGCACAGGAAAATGATAATTATAATAAAGCTATGACTAAATTATCTGAGGATAGAGTTCATATGGGTAATGTGGATTTAGCTTTGAATATTCCTATACTTACTATATCAAACTTAATACAGTTTGGTAAAATGTATGGTAGAGGATTTAAAACGGCAAGAAGAGCACAACAGATAGAAGAAAATATTGGGGGTAGAGGAATAACAGGTACTTTAGGTAAATATGCACCTAAGACTACTAAGAGTGAAATATATACTGCTGCATTAAAAAATCCTATATCAGAAGGTATGGAAGAAGTTAATCAGCAGTTAGCAAGTAATATATCTGCTGATTATTATAAGACTGATGTAGATAATTATTATAAAGCACTTACTGACCCTAATAATAGACAGGAAGCTAATTCTTGGTTAAAAGCTTCTATGCAAGCTTTTACTGAAACTATGGGAGACCAATCTACTTGGGAACAGTTCTTAGTAGGTGCTATGACAGGTGCTATGGGTATGCCTAGATTTAGGTCATTTACTAAAGAAGGTAAATTTCAAAGTCCTATTACTATTGAAGGTGGTATTGTAGGAGAATATAGAGATGTTACTCAGAGAATTGCTAGAGAACAAGCTATAGCAGATAAACTTAATGAAAGAGTAAATTCACCTGAATTTAAAGCTTATTATGATGGTTATGTAAGACATCAAGGTTTTCAGAAAGCAATGAATAATGCTACACAGAATAATGATGAATTTGAATTTAAGAATGCAGAGAATTCACAATTAATATCAGATATAACTATGTTTGATAGTGTAGGTAAACTTGATGATTTAGTTGAAATGATTAATCAAGGTCTAGGTGATACTTCCAATGAAAACATAGAATCTATTATTAAAAATACAGGTAGACAAGTATCTAAGGATGAACAGGTAAACCAACTTACAGAACAGTTAAATGCTAATCAACAGGCACAAGCAAACACTAATGATGCTAGTGAACTTGTTAGATTAAAGCAGGAAGAAGTAGATATTCAGCATAAGATAAATACTGCAAAAGATTATTATATAAGTCCTTATACTGATGAGAATGGTAATAAGTTATCGGATGAAGAAATAACCAATCAGATGAATAAGGCTAAGACTGAATTCTTAGATAAGATTAATGAATATAAACAGACTAAGAATGATTTAATTGAAGCTTCAAATAATACATTAAGTGATGAACAGTTAAATGAGCTTATCTATTTAAAGAGTAGTCTTAATGACTGGAAAGAAAGAGGTTCTTCTATTAGAGATAATAATAAGACTACTATATCAAAGATTATTAAGCAGCTTACTGATGTAAGAACTGTACTTAATGATAATAATACTAAACTTACATCTGAGAAAGATGCTAAGGAATATAATAGTAATAAGAGAAAGCTTGATGATATAGAAAATACTATAAAAGTATTAGAGTTATTCAATAATAGTGAAAATCCAGATTTACTTATATCAGATAAGGGTCTTAATGTAAAAGCTCTAAAAGATATAGCAAAGAATTCTTTGGGTATTGATGCTGATGAATATAATAGATTTAATAAGGATTTAAATGACTTAATTAAAATAGGTAAAGCAAGAAAATCATATAAGGAAAAACTTATTGAATATATGCTTAATCCTGGTAAAATAGATGAAGCTCATGCTAATGTAGATAATCAGAATCAAAGAAAACAGAAAGATTTAGATGTAAGAAGAATACTTGATAAGGTTAGTAATGCTACTACTTATAAAGATATTGATGATATATTTAAAGAAGAGAATATTGAAGATGCAAGTATATTGACTAATAATAATACTGAATTAGGTAGTACTTATGCTAAGTCTAAAAGCTTTATGAATAGTGTTAATAATGCTATTGATAAACTTGATATTGATGATGAAGATAAAGCACAATTAAAGATTTATGCACAAGAGAAATATAATAATAGTACTTCTTATGAAGAGTTAACTAATCCTGATTATCAGATAACAGATAATGAAGATTTATTGACTAATGATTATTATACTCAGCAATTGAATAATGCTATGGTTGCTGCTATTAAAGATATGTCTGATAAACAGTCTATTCCAGATGATAAGGAAGTAGAACATTCAAAGTTTACTATTGATACTAATGGTGAAAGGACTGGAGCTGATGATAATTCTACTGCTCCTGTACAGGAGAAACAGGATATATTATCACCATTAAGAACTGCAACAGAGAATATTAATAGACCTGATGCAAAGAATTTCTGGGATAAAGCTAATAAGATTATAGATAATTATAATAGTAATAAAGCTACATATGAAGAAGTTAGAAAAGCTATTGAAGACTTATATAATTTATATGCTAAAGAAGTAGATGCTAAGACTAGAGATACTCTTTATGAAGAAGTAAATAAAGTACTTAATAGTATTCAACCTGATAGACCAGTATTAACTGAGAGACAAGAGAATACTAACAACTTGACTGAGTTAAAAACTGATGTAGAAAATGTAGAGAAGTCAGCAGAAAAGTACTATTATAAACCTGCTATTTCTGAGTATGCAGCTAATACATTTACTAATTTTGATATAGCTAATCCTAATTATAAGGATATTTATCAATATTTAGTTAGTAAAGGTGCATTTGATTATGTTAATAGGGGTAACTTAAAAGTAGGAGATGAACTTACTTTAAAGTATGAGAAGATAGGTGATTATGATGAAGTAGTAATGTATCATAATGACCAAGTAGTAGGTACATTACCATCTACAGCTACAGCTATAAAAGGTAATTATGTAGGTCTTAAAAATGTTAGGGAAAGAGTAATAAAAGGAGAAGAAATAAAACTTAATGTCTCTAAGATTATGTTGGGTCAGTTTAAATATACTGAAGACCAGACAAGACCTATTAAAGACCTTATGAATGGTGCTCCTATACAGTTAGGTATAGTTAGTAACAGAGAGTTAATAACCAATAAGGATTTAACTACTGAGAAACCTTATAATAGAAGTCAAGCTGATGGTAAGGTATATTTATTATTAAAGAATAGTAGAGGTACTTATTCTCCTAAACCTATTAGAGTAAAGCACTTTAATCAAGAAGAATTTGATTTAAGTAAATTGAAAGATACAAATAACTCTAGAGCAAGAGAAATACATAGAATTATTGATGAGTTAAGTAAGACTACTAATCCTGATAAATGTACTGAATTATTCATAGATTTATGTCAGCAATTATATTTACCTAATAGCTTCCATATGAACATATTCAGCTATAAAGGTACTATATTCTTATCTCTTAAAGGTGGTCCTCAAGGTACAAAAAATATTAACTTAGAAAATAATACTGGTAGTTTTACATTAAATGTAGATGGTTCTATTGGAGGTAGTGCTGCTACTCAGACAGACCCTACTCATGTTTATAATGAAATACTTAAGTATTTATATTCATTAAATACTCCTTTTAATATTGATAAGAATGAGATTAATAAGGGAGATTATAATGAAAAATTAGTTAATGATGATATACTTTATACTCACTTAGTAGATACTCAAATGACTAATAGTTGGTTTACTACTAATTATTATGATGAAGAAGGTAATCAGAAAGATGCTATTAATCCTAAAGGTACATTCTCTCCTACAGGAAATAAGGAAGGTACTAAAGTAACATTAGGTAAGAATACTTACTTTGTAAGAGATGGTAAAATCTATGATAGTAGTGAAAGTGTTGTAGTACCTAAAAGAGCTAATTTAATATTTGATTTAGCTGCTGCTTATGAGCTTAATGGTAGTGCAGTAAATGGTCCTTATATCTATAATGGTATTACTAAAGTTAATGGTCATTATATAGATGTAACTCATAAATCTTATGCTAATGAAAAGCAGAAACAGATGTATGAGGATAATATGAATAATAGACCTACTGCTATAGATAGAATGAATCATACTTTAAATAGATTAAAGGAAGACCAAGCTAAAGTTAAGAGATTAGATAATGGAAGACCTGATAATACTATTGAAGGTAGAGAAGGACATATATATCAGATACTTGAAGATGATGGTCAATATCATGAGTATGAAGGTGTACATAATGTAATAGGTGAATCTTGGAAGAGAGATGAGAATCAAACTCCTAATACTTTAGCTTTACAATATGGTCAGGAATTTGATGATTTAATGAGACAATCTTTTGAAGGAGACATTGATGCTATACAGAAACCAGATAATATGTCTAATGAAGTATTTGAAAGATTTAAATCAAGAGCTAAATCATTAAAGGAATACTTTGATAATAATGGTGAAATCCCTATTGCTAATGGTATAGTTGTATTTAATAAGATTGGTGATAAGAGAATTGCTGGAGAGTTAGACTTGTTGACTTACAATAAGCATACAGGAGAATTTAGATTCTATGATTTCAAGACATCTAAGTATAGATTCTATACTGATGAAGGTAAGCTTGATACTCATTATACTACTGTATGGCATAATAGACAAATAAGAAGTACTCAAGAACAATATACTAGACAATTAAGTGCTTATAATGACTTATTTACTAGTAGATATGGTACACCTGTAGTTAATATGGCTTTAATACCTTTAATTATCAATTATAATGATAAAGGTGTTACTGCATTTAATGCAGAACCAACAGTCAATATTACTTATCAACCTAGTGAATTTATGCAAGGTACTACTGTAAGTACTCCTAAAGTGGATAACAATACTATTCCTGCAAGTAATGTTAAAACATTAGAATTAAGCTCTAGTAAGAAAGTTAAAGTAGATATAAGTACTTTACCTGTAGTAACTACTATTAATGGTAGTGAAATTAAAGCTTATGTAGAAGAAGTTAAATCTACTAATAATTCTACAAAGAAGATTACTACTTTCTATTCCCCTTATATGGTATTTCCTAATGGTGAAGTTACTTATATGAATGGTAGAAGAGAATTACTTACTGATAAACAATTAGAAGAAAGTAAAAAGACTTGGACTAGTACTATTCAAGCTAATAAAGCTGCATTTATTCAAGCAGGTTTAGTTAATGCTAAACCTCAAGAAGAAACTAAGCCAGAAGCTAAATCAGAAGTTAAAATTAATTATGATACTAATAATGTATTTATAGGTGGTGAATTTGGTACTGGTACTATTAATATTACTAAGGATTGGATAGGTGTTAGTGAAGACCCTAGAGTTTGGAGTAAAGATAAAACAGTTCCTGTATTTAGTGAAGTTAAGATGAAAGATGGTAGTATAGTAACTATTATATCTTATAGAAATGCAGAGAAGTTTGGTAATAATAGAGGTACTAATGGTATTATTATTAATATAAAAGGTACTCTTACAGATTCAAGTAAAGAATATATAAAGAATACTTTAATTAATACTGATTTTAGTAACAGTAAAGATGAATTAACTAAACAAGTATTAGATATATTAAATGATTCTAATACTAAAACTGTAACTTCAGTCACTACTCCTATTAATATTGTAGATAATACTAAGTCTAATGTTACTCCTACAGGACCACAGAGTACTGAGGAAGATTTATTAAAAGCAATGAGTTTACTCAATACTTATAATAAGGAAGCTCCTGATGGTACATTGGGTAAAGAAGAAATAAAGCCTAGAACAGATGTAGAAGAACAAACTGGTAGAAATGCAGATGGTAATATTGTAGTAGACAATCCTGAAGCTTTAAAGAAGTGGAATGAATTAAGTAATGATACTAGAGAATTACTTGCACTTATGAATATGAATGAAACAGATTGGAATAATATGTTACCAAAGCAAAGAGAATCAGAACTTAATTGTTTAAGCTAAAATAAAAAAGGGAGAAGGTATAAACCTCCTCCCTTATTTTTTATTTATACCATCTTGCTGGTTCATCTGGATTTAATGAATTAACAATCTGTTTTCTAAATGGTAATAAATCTAAACCAATCTTTTCTGCTTCTGTATATCCTTTATAGATACCACTATTAACAGTAGTTGTATATACAGATGGGTCAATTAAATTTAATACTTTTCTTAATTTATTTATATATGATATTGATGCAAATGGAGAACTAAAGAACTTCAATCCTTCATCAATCATTGAAGGACTAGGTAATAATACACCCATATCAGTTCTTAATCTAAGTAAAGCATAACTTGACATTCTTGCAAACCAAGGTTTATGTTTACCATCATCACCTCCTGCTACACCTAATGCAGCAATAATAGCATATAATGACCAATAGAAACCTAATTCAGTAAGACCTTTCTTTATATTACCTTTCTCAGTATCAGATAAGTGTTTCCATTGCCTGATAATATCAAACTCTGATTGTTTAAGGTCTTTCATAGATTGATATATAAATCTACCCATAGTCATATAATAACCTTCAGTATAATCTTGTAAATCATAATTATATTTACCTCTACCAAATCTATTAAGATATAAAGGTCTCATCCAGTTTCTATAGAACATTATAAGTCTTCCTGCTGCTCTTTGTTGTAAAGCATTTTTATCTTCATCATTATAGATACCATAATTCATATTCTGAACTGCTCTATTTTGATTACTGAATTTAATAATATCTGCTCTGGTAAAATCACTACCATCCATCTTGGTAATACCGGGTTTTATCTGTAACTTAGCACCTAATTTAGGTTTATCTTTATTAATAGGAACTACTTCCAAAGCATCCCATAAATCAATAGAATTACCATTTTTATCCTTTAATTTATATCTTAATGCTAAAGCAATAGCAGCTCTATGTTGTACAAAATGGTCTCCTGCACTGGTAGTAAACCAAAGAGCATTACTATTAAATAATCTTGAAGCCCAAGTCTTTCTATTCCATTGTACATCTCTTACACTTGACTTATAATTCTGAGGAACATTAAATAATTCACTGAATAAAGCTAGTTTATTAGTCTTTATTCTATTACCAAATTCTCCTAAGAATGCAGGTAATTCTTTAGCATATATAGCCTCTGCTTTAACTAACTCTGAATGATTAAAGAATCTACCACTAGTAGCTTCAATTCTATCAATAGTTAAGTTCTGTAATAAGTTAGCAGTACCAGTAAGAACACTTAAAGCTGTAGTACCTAATGATGTCATTCTATTCAAGAAATCTGCACCTTTAGCTACATCTACTTTACCTAAAGAACCTTCATCTTTATGAGTAATACCATAGACTTGCATTTCCATAAATGTATTTAATTTCTGCATAAAATATGTAGAATCTCCTTTCTTAGTAAGTACATTATGTATCTGTCTTCCTAACACATTAAAATGTTCAGTCTTAGTTTTATTACCTTCTGTCTGATTAATTCTTCTTTCTGCTAATACAAGTCTTCCTACTTCAAGAGTATCAATAACTTCATTCATTCTATTAAAGTCATTTACCATAGCCATATAAGCTATCATAGATGATGTAGTATCAAGAGATAAGTCATTCATATCCTGTAAATCCTTAGTATAATATACTGGTAATCTCATTACCTGATTACCTTCAAAGTCCATTACTACAGATTTATCAAGATACTCAACATCATCTTCTCTTCTTACAAGAGAATCCTTCATATTCTCCCAGAAGTATTTACCTTGACTAGATAAAGAAGAACCAGTAAATCTCTGTAAGAAATCTCTTCTTATCTGAGGAGCTTTACCTACAGATACACTGGAAGAATTAGGTAATACACCATCAAGTTTAGACTTTAATTCCATCATATAACTATGATATTCTTTCTGAGCTTCTGTAAGTTTATTCCAAGCAGGATTAGCATACTTTTCTATAAGAGGTCTTCTATTACCAAATTTATCTTTATAAGTGTTATTCTTATACCACTCATTTATTTCATTATCTCTTGCAATCTTTTCAAATCCTTCAGGATTATCCCCATATTTCTCTTTTAATTTTTTAAAGAATATATTCTTAGCATTCTTATATTTACTCCACCAAATCTTTTGTACAAAATAACCTGTAAGATTACCATCTTCATCTCTTTCATACATAAATGAAGTATCAGTTACTCCTCTGTCTTCAAGTTCTTTAGCTTTAGCTTGAATTTCTTTAGCCATTTCAATAGTATCAAGTCTAGCTTCCCCTTTCTGTTTCTTTACAACTTGGTCATAAATCTGTAACATAGGGTCAGAAGAATCTGCCATTGAATCTAACCATCTATCAGCTAAAGTAATATCTCTATCCATAGAAGTTACTAATTCTTCTGCTGTATAAGTTTTCTTATATCTATCTCTACCAATAGTTATAGCTAAACCATCCCCAACAAATGGTCTTATAAATTCAGTAAACTTATCTTTGGCTATCTCATAGAAATCTGATGATAAATCCTTTATTATAATATCATTCTGATTAAGAATATCCTTAATATTTTCTTTAATACTATCATCTCCTTCTCTAGAAGCTTCATTCATCTGTTTTCTGATGTCATTCATAATAACACCATAAGAATTAAGATAGTTTCTTACATTTCTAAGAGCCTTGAATTCCTCAGTTTTTGATAATTCACCACTACCAATTTTAGCCATTCTCTTTTCAAGATTACCAAGAACTTTAAGACTATTGTCCATATATTCAAGAATACCTTGTATCTCCTGATGATTCTGTAAATCAGCTTGTAATTTATTAATAAATACTTGCTGAGCAGCACTAAAATCTTCTTTATCACCATATACTTTTAATCTCTTTAACTCCTGCTCAAGAATCTTTTCAAGTATCTTAGCTGACTTACTTACATTACTAGTAAGATTATATAACTTAGTGTTATGAGCTTTAGTGCTGATATTCATAGTATATCTGTTATTTACTATATCATTAGCTAAATTATATACTTGAACTTTAACTTCATTAATTATTTTATCAATATCATCAGTATTCTTATCTTTGAATTTATCTTTTACCTGATTAAGATACCTATCAAATAATCTCTTATTAGGATTAAATACCTCCTTATCATTAAGTACATCAGCCATAATCTTACCTAATGCTTCTATAGCCATTAAGTCAAGATTATTATTGTACTTATTCATATAGTTCTGATATTCATCACCAAATATTCTTTCAAGTATATTCTCATCACTAAGTACATTAGTCATTCTTTCCTTTAATGGAGTATCTACTGCTTCTATAGCAAAGTGGGCAAACTCTTCTGGTAATACATCTTGACCTCTTTGTCCCTTAGCTACTCTAATTAAAGTTTTTAAGCCATTAGCAGTAGTTATTGCACAATCAAAATCTGTTATACCATTAATTCCTTGCCTTTCTTCAAGTTCACTTAATGCACCGACTCCTATACCCCAGTCAGATAATAGCTGCTCTAATCTTCTATTCAACTTACTATTGAATTCAATCTTATGAGCTATATCTTCTTTATTTTCTCTTATAGGTTTTATAGAAAGTTTTACTTTATCATCTACATTAGTTATTGTTGCAAAGAACTTACTTCTATAAGGACTATTTCTATTAAATGATACAGCTTGTTCCTCTAGATTCATTACATTAGTATAATTTCTAGCTACAGGACTATTATGCTGATTCAAATTTTTTAGCTGGCTAAGTTCATCTTTAAGACCATCCAAGCCAACTTTATACATCAGGTCTTCCATTAAAGGATTACCTTCATTATCATATCTAACATTTGGAAATGCTTTACTAAACTCTGGAGATTTAACTCTCTGCCAGTAATATAATGCTTGTTTAGTATTTCCAAAATAACTTTTTAATTGTGTAAATAAAGAGGGGATATTCCCCTCTTTATTTGTTGGTATAAATGTACATTTACTCATATTAAAATCTTGCTATTACATTATCACAGAATTTATTTCCTTGTTCATCCTCTGTTATAGGAGGAAGACTTTCTAGTTTATCAATAGGTTGTGATTCAGTATAACCATTTTCAGCAGCTTTCTGTTTAATTGCAGCAAGTAAACTTGCTTGTGCAGATTGCTGTTGTTCCATAACAAAATTAGCCATATCTTGATTATCTGTAATATCAGTATTATCAACATAATCATTAAGATTAGCTTTATATGCTTGTGGTTTAGGTACTACTGATTCCATATCTTCACTAGCATTACTATCATACTCTACATATTGATTCTTTACTCCTAAAGGTTGTACTCTTTGATATGAAGCTATTAAACTATTAGGAGCATTTACTCTTTCAAAGTATAAGTCAGCCCCCTTATAATTAATATGAACATAAGGTAAATATTCAGGAGTACTTTTATCATCAAACGGTTTAGCAATTTTTTT
>ENA-UERS01000134-UERS01000134.1-human-gut-metagenome-genome-assembly--contig:-NODE-134-length-40805-cov-5.191441_pt1 | contig 40805 bp, 39 predicted proteins | sample MGYA00242991_ERZ507992 | MGnify/ENA primary metagenome ERZ507992 (study PRJEB26167, sample SAMN06115535) | human gut metagenome | host: Homo sapiens | place: China:Chongqing | collected 2015-10-24...
TCTCAAAGGCTTTGATATTGCTGTCAGTGATTTCGATGCTGCTTACGCCTGCGTTCTGCTTCATAAGCTGTTTTAGGGTCTGCTTGCCGTGGTGCTGCACCGGCTTATCCAACTGCTTTTTGATTTGTGAAAGCATGAAGCGAATGGATTTTTGCAGCATTTCGGCGGTGAGCTTGGTCGTCCTTATGGATAAGGCAATGACTTTTTCGTTGATTTCATCTTGCATTTACCGTCCTCCTTTCGCGGTGATATGTGCTGCGCCGCTTTTGGGCGCAAAAAATGGGCGTCCGCTATCTGCGCCGCCCCGCTTAAATCCGCACCAGTAAGCCGTTCAAGTCCTCGGCGCGGACACCCGCAAGATACCAGTTGTCGCCGTACTCCATGCGGGTCGGCTTCCACTTGCCGCCTGTGAATACCTCCAAGCACTCGCCGCAATGCAGCCCGCCGTAGTAATCGGCAAGGTCAAAGCGGATGTCGTAGCGGTCAGCGGTTTCGTCAAAAAACAATGCGCCCTGCTTCATAGTCTTGTCCTCCTTTGGTTTTACAGGCTTTCGCCCTCGTTGCAGGTGTAATCGGGTATGCCGCCTTTCGGCTTCGCCCATGCGCTGCCTGCCATGTCGTGGGCGACAAGGGCGGTATAGTAGCTGTCAATGGTAGACGGGGCATTGAAAAGCACCGCCTTTAGGTACTGCTTGATGTTGCGGATTTTCGTGGTGTTCTCCTGCATACAGTCAAGCACAAAGCGAATATGTTCGCTGTTCAGCTTCATAAACTTTGACTTCACAAGCTCGGCGGGGTAATCGTCCCCGGCAATACGGATTTTCTTTCTTGCCGTACAGACGGTTTCAAGCATGAGGTCAACAATTTCATTCAGACGGTCGCGGTCAAGGCTTCTGTCCTGTAAGAGAATGTCATAGGCGATATTGTCTTTGATAATTTCCTCATACACTCTGTAAGCGTCGTTCCTTTCCGTTCTTTTCCGTTACGGCGGCTGTGCCGTTTCGTCCTCGCCATAAGGCAAGGGATTTAGGGAATGGAAAGGAATGGAATGGGTACTTGATAGATCAGTAATTGATTGTTCTTTACTTGATATATCTTTATTTAATTGCGTTGGATTTTCCAACGTAGGTTTTTCCTGCGTAGGATTTTCCAATGTTGGATTTTCCAATGTAGGTAAATCCAAGTTAGGCGGCTGCTCATAGATGATGTAATCAGCTCCCCGCAAACGTCCTTTCTTGTCGCGTTCCCTTGAACGCTGAATATATCCGGTTCTTTCAAGCTCCCGGACAGCTTCGCGGATAGCGTCGATTTTTTCCCGGTTGATATAGGACAGTCCCGCAAGGGTATAGTCCCAATCCTCCGGCAAGGACAGCATTTGCGATAACAGCCCTTTTGCCTTTAGGGTCAGCTCCTTGTTGCGTAAATGGTGGTTGCTCATAACCGTATATCCTGTGTTTCTCTCCACGTGGAAAACTGCCATAGCTTCATCAACTCCTTTGCTGCATATTTGTTACGCAGTAGAACAGCGATTTTGAGGGTTTAGGTATCAATCCCTTACTGTGTGAAAACCGCACCCGCAAAGCCTTATGTAGCAAAGCTCTTTTTGCCCCTACTGCGTAACATGAGGGTAAAAAAATAGCGGCGTTCCTTGTTTCACGGTTGGGATAAGGTAACGCCGCCAGTGCGGTGCTATATGAAATTGTGTGATTGCCGACGTGCCGCGCCGCCAGTGCGTCGCGTTTGTATTGGGTTGTTTCATGCTCGCAAGATGTTCCGGCATATCAAGGCGCAATCCGTTAAAAGTAGTAAATTGGTAGTAAAATCAATCTGAAATCCTGCGAATGTGCTTGTATTTCAAGGTTTTTTCGGGATAATCAAAATTTTTAGTTTGAAAAATCGGTATACTATTCCCAGAGTACTGTGCGTTGTGCCCAATGCACAGCGCGCACAGGGAGGTATTGCTATGCACGATTCCCCGGGAAGCGTCGTCACCCAGCTGTGCTCCGGGCTCCAGCTTTACAGCGCCGAACGGCGCATTGCGGACTGCATTCTTGCAGATGTAAAGTGGGCCTCGGTCGCCACCTCTGCGGAGCTTGCAAAGGCCAGCCACTCGTCCGAAGCCACGGTCACCCGGCTGTGCCACAAGCTCGGCTACGCAAATTACCGCAAATTCCAACTGGAGCTTGCGCGGGATGTGCTGGAGCAGCAGGAAACGGAGGCCCGCAAAAGGCCTCCCAATGACCCGCTGCATCAGGCCCTGCTCGATCTTCAGAACAACCGTCAGGAGGAGGTTCAGGCCACCATTCAGGCCTTGAACCTTGTCCAGCTGAGAAAGGTGCTGTCCATTCTGCGGGCGGCAGAGATCATTGAGATCGAAGCCAACGGCAGCAGCCTGCCCGTTGCCATGGATGCTTCGCTCAAGCTGGGCAGTCTGGGCAAGCGCTGCATGATCAGCCCGGTGCCAGAAAAGGCACGGTCTTTCGCTTCGGCACTGACCCCAAAAGATGCCCTGCTGCTCATTTCCAGCGCAGGCCGCTGCGAGGCGCTGGAGACGGCCGCCCGTGCCGCCAAGAAGAACGGCACACCGGTCATCCTCATCACCTGCGACAAGCGCTCGGCGCTGGCAGGCCACGCCAGCTATACCCTGCTGGCCTCCAACCGCATCCAGCGCATTGCCAGCGATATGCTGCCGTCCCAGCTTTCGGCAGCGCTGGTGGTGGAGGTGCTCTACTACCTGCTGTTGGGCAATTTCGATCTGAATTAAGCGCAAAAAAGTCCCGGCCGTTCTGGTCGGGACTTTTTGCTGTGTTTAAGCGATCATGCGTTAAAAACGTACTTGTCCATGCGGTGGAACGCCTCCTCGATGCGGGAACGGGGAGAAGCCAGATTCATGCGCAGGTGGCAGGGGCCAAAGAACATGGTGCCGTCCTGGATGGCAGCGCCCACACCCCAGCAGGCGTGCTCCACATCCTCAATGGTCTTGCCGTGGGCCTTGCACCAGTCGGTGCAGTCCACGAACAGCATGTAGGTGCCCTGCGGCTTGGAGACGGTCACGCCCTCGAAATGCTTCTCGATGTAATCGCAGGCAAAGTCGATGTTGCCGGTCAGCACCTCGCAGAGCTCGTCGGTCCACTCGTAGCCCTCGGGCTTGTAAGCACCGATCAGGGCGTGCATGGAGAGAACGTTCATCATGTTGTAGTGGCTCAGGCTGGACTCCTTCTCCATACGGTCACGCCACCAGCTGTTGTAAACGATATGGTAGCTGCCCACCAGACCAGCCAGATTGAAGGTCTTGGAGGGGGCATAGAAAGCGGCGGTGCGCTGGCGGGCATCCTCGCTCACAGACTGAGTGGGGATGTGCTTGTTTCCGCTCAGGATGATGTCCGACCAGATCTCATCGGAGACCACGTACACATCGTACTTCTTGTACAGCTCCATGGCCTTTTCCAGCTCCCAGCGCTCCCACACACGGCCGCAGGGGTTGTGGGGGTTGCACATGATGGCGGCATGGATCTTTTCCTCTTTCAGGTGCTTTTCCATGTCCTCAAAGTCCATCCGCCACACGCCGTTCTCATCCTTGACCAGCGGGCTGTGGACAGCCTCATAGCCGTTGTTCTTCAGGCTCATGGTGAAGCCGATGTAGGTGGGGCTGTGGATCAGGATCTTGTCGCCCTTGGAGCAGACGCAGTTCAGGGCGCTGATCACGCCGCCCAGCACGCCGTTCTCGTAGCCGATGCACTCCTTGGTCAGGCCCTGCACGCCGTTGCGCTTTGCCTGCCACCGGATGATGGAATCGAAGTATTCATCGGTGGGGTTGAAGTAGCCAAACGCGGGGTGGTTGGTGCGCTCGATGATGGCTTCCTGGATGGTGGGCACGGTGGGGAAGTTCATATCGGCCACCCACATGGGGATGGCATCAAAGCCCTCCTTGGGGGCGGCGGGGGCAAAGCCGGTGCCAAGGCCATCCACTGCAATGGCATCCTTGCCGTGGCGGTCCATGATGGAAGTGAAATCGTATTTCATAGCGGTGCTCCTTCTCTCAAAATTTTTATCTGGCCCCACTTTAACACACTTTGCCGCCGGGTGCAAGCAGCCAGCACGTTTCCCCGGATATCGTGCGGAAAAATCACGAATTTTTACGGTAATTGCACGCAAAAAGCCGGTCGACATACGCCGACCGGCTTTTATTGACTTTCTGGATCAGCCCAGCATCTCGTGAGCGGTCTTGCAGATGGTCGCTGCATCCAGACCGTACAGCTTGAGCAGGTCCCATGCAGGGCCGGAGCAGCCGAACTTGTCCTGCACGCCCACGCGGCGGACAGGAGTAGGCAGCTTCTCGCTCAGGACGGCGCAGACGGCCTCGCCCAGACCGCCGATGACGCTGTGCTCCTCGGCGGTGATGACCTTACCGCACTCCTTGGCGGCCTTGAGGACGATCTCCTCATCCAGAGGCTTGATGGTGTGGATGTTGATGACCCGGGCGTGGATGCCCTCGGCAGCCAGCTGCTCGGCAGCCAGGCGGGCCTCGTTGACCATCAGGCCGGTGGCGATGATGGCAATGTCGCTGCCCTCGGTGATCTGCTCGCCCTTGCCCAGCTCAAAGTGGTAGGTGGCCTCATCGTGGAACACAGGCACAGCCAGACGGCCAAAGCGCAGGTAAACAGGGCCCTGCATGGCGTAAGCGGCACGCACAGCGGCGCGGGCCTCCACATCGTCTGCGGGGCAGATCACGGTCATGCCGGGCAGGCTGCGCATCAGGGCAAAGTCCTCGCAGCACTGGTGGGAAGCACCGTCCTCGCCCACGGAGATGCCGCCGTGGGTGGCACCGATCTTGACGTTCAGGCGGGGGTAGGCGATCGAGTTGCGGATCTGCTCAAAGGCACGGCCTGCGGCAAACATGGCAAAGCTGGAAACAAAGGGAACATAACCCATGGTGGCCAGACCTGCGGCCACGCCCATCATGTTGCCCTCGGCAATGCCGCAGTCGAAGTGACGGTCCGGGTACGCCTTGCGGAACATGCCGGTCTTGGTGGCGGCAGCCAGGTCAGCGTCCAGCACCACCAGGTCGTCGTGGCCCTCGGCGGCCAGCTCCTTCAGGGTGTTGCCGTAGCTGTCACGGGTAGCGATCTTCTTCACTTCTGCCATCTTACTTGTCCTCCTCTTCCAGCGCGGCGTAAGCTGCATTCAGCTCCTGCATGGCCTGTGCGTATTCCTCATCGTTGGGGCCCTTGCCGTGCCAGTCAACGGAGTTCTCCATAAAGGAAACGCCCTTGCCCTTGAGGGTATCCAGAATGATGCAGGTGGGCTTTTCGTTCTCAGCGCGGAAAGCGGCGATGGCGCTCTCAATGGCATCAAAATCGTGGCCGTTGATGGTCAGCACGTTGAAGTTGAAGGCCTTCAGCTTCTCCTCCAGCGGGGCGCTGTTCATCACGGTCTCGGTGGTGCCGTCGATCTGCAGATGGTTGCGGTCCAGCATGACGCAGAGGTTGGACAGGCTGTAGTGAGAAGCAAACATAAAGGCTTCCCAGCACTCGCCCTCTTCCACCTCGCCGTCACCCAGGATGGTGTAAACATTGATGGGCTTACCGGCGTGCTTGGCACCCAGTGCCATACCGCAGGCGGCGCTCACGCCCTGACCCAGACTGCCGGTGGACATATCCACGCCCGGCACACTGTTCATGTTGGGGTGGCCCTGCAGGTAGCTGCCGATCTTGCGCAGGGTCTTGAGGTCCTCCACCGGGAAGAACCCACGTTCAGCCAGCGCGGCGTACAGCGCCGGGGCCGCATGGCCCTTGGAGAGCACCAGACGGTCGCGGTCAGGGTTCTTGGGATCCTTCGGATCCACCTTCATCTCTACGAAATAGAGGTACGCCAGCACCTCGGCGATATCCAGGCTGCCGCCCGGATGGCCGCACTTGGCGCTGTGAGTGCCCTCGATCACGCCCATGCGGATGTGGCAGGCGTGTTTTGCCAGGGTAAGCTTTTCTGCATTTGTCATCTTTGGTCCTCCCGTATGAACCTCAGCGTTTGCATCGGATATGGTACGCACCCGGGCCGTACGCCCCGATGCGCTATTTCTCAAGTCTATATTATCTATTCTATGCAAAAACGTCAAGGTTCTTTCGTCAAAATGTACATCCCTTGGCAAAATCGCTTGTAAATGTTCCCGTTTTTGTTGAAAATGCAGGTTCATTTTGCCCCCGCAAAACATTTTTGCAGCTTTTGGCTGCTTTGCAATATCATCTTTTGCCGCTGTATGATATAATAAGATGAATCTGTTTGCTTTTTTTATCATTTTGGGAGGTTCCTATGTCTTTTTCCGCACCCACATCCCGGGCACAGCGCAGCCGCAAGATTTTGCCCTGGCTGCTGTACCTGTATGCCCTTGTGCTGTTCGCCATGCACTTTGTCCGCATTTTTGACAACTCCTTCTGGGGAGATGAAGGGTTCAGCATCGGCCTTGCCCAAATGAATGTTTTTGAAATGCTCCAAGTCACAGCGGCAGATAACCATCCGCCGCTGTACTATCTTTTCACACAGCTCCTATATCATCTTCTGGGCAATCACGGATATGTCTATCATCTGTCGGCTCTGATTCCCTATGGACTCATTCTGATTCTTGCCTGTACAGTGATTTTCAGACAGTTCGGATTGATTCCCGCAGTTGTTGTTTCCACTTTTGCCTCTTTGACTGATACCGCTATCATGTTCAATGTCGAGGCCCGAATGTATTCACTCGGCGCTTTCTTTGTGTTGGCGGCCTATCTGGCACTCCATAACATTCTTCATTCCGGTAAAACCTCCGATTGGGTCATTTTCAGCGTCGCCTCTCTTTGTGCCGCTTATACGCACTACTATGCCCTGATTTCCGTTGCATTTTTCTATCTGGCTCTGCTTTCTCTGCTTCCGCAGGATAAGAGCAACTTCAAAAAAATCCTTATCACTTATTGTGCCGCAGTGGTCGTCTACCTTCCCTGGCTTCTGGTATTGCTTCCCACTTTCAAACGTGCTGCGGCAGACTGGTGGTCCACCTTCATTCCTTCTCCGATCAATTGTATCGGATTCTTCTTCAATCCTTCTTGGACAGTCCTCATTTTCGGTCTTGCATTCCTTCTTTATTTCACAGCACAGGCCAAGTCGTCCTCTAAATGGCTCTTCGCCCCTGATACAATCTGGCTTTTGACCGGCTTGCTTTCTGCCGCCGGCACCTCCGCAGTCGGGCTGATCGTTTCACATGCCGTTCGCCCGCTTTTTCTCGTTCGATACCTTTATCCGCTCACCGCAGTCGTTTACCTGGTTTTTGGCTTTCTTCTGTCTAAAGTCCGTTGGAGAACCATTCTGTCCAGTATTCTGATTTTGGGAACGCTGGTGTGCAGTCTACCGGATCTCTACCAAACCTATCAGCGGGAAAAGCGCATCGACCTTGCGACCACCCAGTGTCTGGAAGTTATTACCCCCTCTCAGGATGCAGTTCTTTATACAACGAACTACTTCCTAGACTGGACACTCTTTGATTATTACTTTCCGGGACGTGTCCATGCTCAAATCGAATCCTCCAATACTTCTCAGTACTTCACTTTTTCCGATCCTGAGATCTGGCTCTTTATGGAACATGCGCTTTCTGATGCCGAATTGAACACAGCTTCCGACAACGGTTATTCTCACACCAATGTCTGCAACAGTACATTTGCAGAAGGCCCCGGTGAAGATTCCTTTTATTACATCTACAAATTTCAAAAATCTGCAAACACCGCCCCGTAACTATCCTCATCCGCTGAGCTTGACAAGGCGGCTTTGCATCTGCTATACTTTTTGCACAATTCCCGGCTGAAGCCGGGGCTTTGCGGGCCGAAGCCCGTGTTTCTCCCCGCAAACATTATTTTGAAACAGACACCATGAAGGGGTCTGCCGCTGGCGCGCGTGCTGGCGGCAGGCCCTTTTTGTCTGTGCATTTTCAGGAGGAATCATTGATGAATACCAAGACCCGTTCCACGACCCGTGATCTGGTGCTGGCCGCACTGTTTCTGGCACTGGCCTTTGTGCTGCCCATGATCACCGGCCATCTGCCTCAGATCGGCAATATGCTCTGCCCCATGCACTTCCCGGTGCTGCTGGCTGGCTTCGTACTGGGCGGCCCCTGGGGCCTGGCACTGGGCTTTGCCGCCCCGCTGCTCCGCTCGGTGCTGTTCGGGATGCCCCCGATGTACCCCATTGCCATCGCCATGGCCTTTGAGCTGGCCACATACGGCGCTGTGGCCGGTTTCATGTACCGCAAGGTGCAGCACACCCTGCCCATGATCTACGCCACCCTTGTCACCTCGATGGTGGCAGGCCGCCTTGTCTGGGGTGCGGTGCGCTTTGTGCTGGCCGGTCTGTCCGGCTCTGGCTTCCCGTTCAGCGCGTTCCTGTCCGGTGCGGTGCTCACTGCCGTGCCCGGCATCGTGGCGCAGCTCATCCTCATTCCGCTGATCGTAGCCGCGCTGCAGAAAGCAAAGCTGACGGCTTAAAATCCCTGCGCTGACCGAACCCACACAGCAAAAAAGCCCGGAACCGTACCTGCTATGGCGGCAGGTGGTTCCGGGCTTTTCAGTTCATATTACAGTGTGGCAGCAGCTGTAACAAAAAGAAGGAGAATCTTCAACCGGCAAATTGGAGAAGATCAGCCGGCAAAGCTTGCATTGACAGCGCGGCGGTTGCTCTGGTTGACAAAGTTCTTCTTTGCGCTCTCGAGCAGGCTTGCAAAAGCCAGGCCAATGCCGCAGTTATCGGACACGCCCTCGGTGACAGTCAGGTAAGCGTCCATCATAGTGTTGTCCAGAATAGCAGTGTTCTTGTTCATCATAATAAATATCCTCCGTATATCGGTAAATGTCATTGTGTTTTTTGGCAGGGCCTCTATCTCCCTGCATCCTCAGAGCGGAACCGTTCAGAACCCTTCGTTCTTTTGTTCCCCTCTCTGAGGATGGCCATATTATGCCACTCAATTATGAAATCGTTTTATAAATTCTATGAACAAACTATGAATTTAGTGATACATTTTTAACGTTCTTTCGTTCTTTGCGCAACTAGCACAAAACGTTTTTTATGAAAAATAAAGTTCTTGTATACATGGACGATTGAAGCCTTGTTTGGAAAGTTTTTTCAGATTTTCTCTCCGTTTTGCCCAGAATTTCTTCTACAAAAAGAGTTCTTATCATGCAAAATCCGTCAGAATCCGTCAATTTCCAACAGGGCGAGGGCTTTCCTGTGCAAAATGCCCAGAAAAAAGTTCCAAACAAAAAGGCCGCCGTGCCAGCAGCACAGCAGCCTTTGAAAAGCCATTTCAGTTTTGCATCACTTGCACAGGAACGCCGGCAGGGGCTTACCCTCCTTGCGCCACTGGTGATATTCCGCAGTGGCGGCAAATTCCACGTCACCGGCGGAGTTCAGGGCAGTTTCCACGGAATCCTGCACCACGCCGATGATAAAGCCGACACCGACCACCTGCATGGCGATATCATTGGAGATGCCAAACAGGGAGCAGGCCATGGGGATCAGCAGCAGGGAGCCGCCAGCCACGCCGGAAGCGCCGCAGGCACCCAGAGCACTCATCACCGAAAGAAGGATGGCGGCAGGCAGGGACACCTGAATGCCCAGCGTATTGGCCGCAGCCAGCGTCATAATGGTAATGGTGATGGCGGCACCATCCATATTGATGGTAGCGCCCAGGGGGATGGAGACGGAATACATATCCTTATCCAGCCCCAGCTTTTCGCACAGATCCATATTGACCGGGATGTTGGCGGCAGAGCTGCGGGTGAAGAAGGCGGTCAGGCCGGATTCACGCAGGCAGCGGAACACCAGCGGATACGGGTTGCAGTGCAGATACACAAAGATGATAAAGGGCGAGACGACCAGTGCCATAAAGAGCATGGTGCCCACCAGCAGGAGCAGCAGCCTGCCGTACTGGGTAAAGATGGACAGACCGTTGCTGGACACGTTGGTGTACACAAGGCCCATGATGCCGAAGGGTGCCAGATTGATGATCCAGCGGACGATCTGGGAAACTGCATCCGCTGTGTTCGCCAGGAACAGCTTGGTGCTGTCTGCGCCGTACTTCTTCATGGCCAGACCGAACAGGCAGGCCCAGAACAGGATGCCGATGTAATTGCCGTTCAGCAGGGCGCTGACGGGGTTTGCCACAAAGTTGGTGAGCAGGGTGTTCATCACCTCGCCCAGACCCTGGGGCACCACCTCGGATTCTGCCGCCTCAGCCAGAACGACGGTCTGAGGGAACAGGAAGCTGGTCACCACCGCAATGGCGGCGGCCAGGAAGGTGGTGAGCATATACAGCCAGATGACCGTGCCAAAGCGCCGGTCCAGCCTGGACGTGCCCTGCGCCAGCGCACTGGCCACGATAACGAACACCAGCACCGGGGCAATGCCCTTCAGGGCACCCACGAACAGGCTGCCGAACTCTTCCACCCAGCCCGCACCGGGCACCGCCAGTGCCAGCACCGCACCGACCGCAAGGCCGATGACGATGCGCAGGATCAGGCTGGTGGCGTTGTACCTTGCCGCAACCGCTTTCAACGTTTTCATAACTTTTCTACTCCCCTATCCAGATTGTGCGCCTATGGCGTACAGTTTTCCCATTCCTCTACACGGAACAAGTACGATTATACGCCCTGCAGGCCGAAAAGTCAAAGATTTTCCCCGCTTTTTTGGTTTTTCACTTCAAGGCATACGGACACGAACTTTTTTCACTGTCCGCGCATAAAATACAATTTTACAAAAAGAGACCGCACCCCGTGTGTTTCGGGATGCGGTCTGTTCCGGTTTTAGTCGAGATAGGACACCTTGCCGGGCACAAAGCCCTGAATGCCCATGCCGGGCGCATCGGAGACGGTGATGTTCTTTTCGTCGAACACGGCACCGCCGAGGATGTGGTCCTCGCTGCAGAGCACCGGGCCGTCGAGGTCGATCTTGGTGATGATCTTCTTGGCGCAGGCCAGCTCCACGGCGGCGTTGACCGAGATCTTTGCTTCCAGCATACAGCCGATCATGCACTCCACGCCATACACCTCAGCGGCGGCGGCAATGCGCAGGGCATTGGTGATGCCGCCGCACTTCATCAGCTTGATGTTCACCAGGTCGGCCGCGCCGGTCTGCATGATCCGCAGGGCATCTGCCGGGCTGAACACGCTCTCGTCGGCCAGCACGGGCACATCGGCATGGCGGGTGACATACTGCATCCCCTCAAGGTCTGCGGCGGGCACGGGCTGCTCCACAAACTCAATGTCCAGCCCCTTCTCCTGCATCTGGTTCAGGATGCGGACCGCCTGCTTGGCGTTCCAGGCCTGATTGGCATCGATGCGGAGCCTGATGTCCCGGCCCACGGCCTGCCGCACTGCGGCAAGGCGGGCCACATCCAGTTCAGGGTCGATACCAACCTTGACCTTCAGGCAGTCGTAGCCGCGTTGGACGGCGGTGCGGGCATCCCGGGCCATCTCCTCCGGCGGGTTGACGCTGATGGTGATATCGGTCACGATGTTTTTGCGGGCACCGCCCAGCATCCGGTAGACAGGGGCGCTGTACTTCTGGCCCAGCAGATCCCACAGGGCCATGTCCACAGCGGCCTTGGCGCTGGTGTTGTGGACAAGCGCCTTCTGCACGGCGGCGGTCAGATCCTCAAATTCATCGAGGTCGCGGCCCAGCAGGGCAGGGGCGATATGATCCCGAATGGCACCAAGGATGGCACCGGTGGTGTCGCCGGTGATAACACCGGTCGGGGGTGCTTCGCCGTAGCCCACCGCACCGGTATCGGTGTGGAGCTCCACGATAACATCCTCAACGCTGTTCACAGTGCGCAGTGCCGTTTTGAACGGCACCCGCAGCGGGGTAGAAATGCGGCCCAGCCGCACCTGCGTGATCTTCATAGTCCCGTCCTCCTTCTTATTCCAGCGGCAGATTTGCCAGCTTGACAATGGCGTTTGCAATGATCTGGGCGTTCTGCACCAGACGTTCCAGATCGATGCATTCATCGGGCTGATGCTCTGTGACCGGGTCACCCGCGAACAGGGGGCCAAAGGCCACCACATTGGGCAGCATCTTGGCGTAGGTGCCGCCGCCGATGCACTTGGGCGGGGCATTGTCGCCGGTGGCATCCCGGTAAACCTCCAGCAGGGCGCTGACCAGCGGGGTCTCGGCAGGGTAGTAGAGCTTTTCTTTGTGCACCTGCCCATCCAGCGCCCAGCCTGCGGCCTCAAAGGCGGCCTGCACAGCGGGCTGGCAGTCTGCCCGTTCCATGGTCACGGGATAGCGGTAGTTCAGCTTGACCCACAGATGCTGCGCGTCGCCCTCGATCAGCCCCCAGTTGCAGCTCATGGGGCCGGAGAGCGCATCCTCCAGCCGGTGGCCCAGCAGACGCTCGCCGTAGGGGTCGGTGCCCAGCTTTTCAGCCAGAAAGTGCACGGCCTGTTTGGCATCCCCCTCCAGCAGCAGCCGGTCAAGGTAGCACACCAGCCGCCCGATGGCGTTTTCGCCCTGCTCCGGGTGGCTGCCGTGGGCCGAAACGCCCACCGCTTCCACCTGATAGCCGCCGGGGATGGCCGTCACGGTGATGTGCTCCGCATCCGGCAGGGAGGCCCCCGCCGGGGCGGTCAGCACAGCGCAGGCGTAGTCCGGCACCACATTGCCGGCCACGCCGCCCTGCACCCTGTTCAGCTGCCAGGCACCGGTCTGGTGCAGCTGAACAGCATAGCTTTCGTTCAGGATGCCCTTTTCGCCGTTGATGAGCGGATACTCGCCGTCCGGGGTGAAGCCCAGCACCGGGATCTCCCCGCCGTGGGCCTTGTAGTACAGCACGTCCCGGTCGTTGGTCTCCTCGTTCAGGCCGAACAGCAGCCGGACACGGCGGTTGAGCGGAATGCCCAGATCCCGGATGGCTTTCAGCGCGAACAGGCTGGCCACCACCGGGCCTTTGTCGTCAATGGACCCCCGGCCATACAGCCTGCCGCCCTCGATCCCGGCGGCGTAGGGCGGGTAATGCCAGCCCTCGCCCTCGGGCACCACGTCCAGATGCCCCAGCACCGCCACCATCTCGTCCCCGGTGCCGATCTCGCACCAGCCGATGTACCGATCCATGTCGGTGGTCTCAAAGCCCAGCTCACGGCAGAGGGTCAGCGCCTCGGCAAAGCAGGCATCCACCTCCTCGCCAAAGGGCTTGCCCGGCAGCGGGTCGGCCTCCACACTGCGCCTGCGCACCAGCCGCTGGAGCGCCGCCACCATCTGGGGCCGCAGCGCCGCCACGGCCTCGTTCAGTTTTTTGTCCATACGTTCCACCCCTTTTGTGATTCATTTCACAGCTTGTATTATAGAACGATTGCCCCCGCTCCACAAGCCCCCAGTTCCACGAAAAAACGCCCCCGCACACTTCATCAGAAGTATCCGGGAGCGCTCGGTCACAATCGTCAGGAGATGCCGCCACCTCAGCATTCTGATTTTTCTTTTTTTTTTTTTTTAATTTTTTTTTTGAAAAAGGGTGAAAGGATTTCGCGCGGCGTGTATTTAAGGAAGTAAGAGCATCCATTTTTGCCGGAGCTCCACTTCCGGCCCAAAGAAAGTGAGGGACCCCCTATGAAGAAACGACTTATCAGCCTTCTGGTGGCGCTGTGCATGGCGGTAACGCTCCTGCCTGTGTCGGCACTTACAGCGTGGGCGGAGGGAGGCGGCCAATTAAAAATTGAAAATGGCTATCCTGTCGGTTCCGGTGACAACCATGATCGAAATTGTTCTGGTGATGACTGGAGCTATGACGGTTCTACACAAACGCTTGACCTGCATCCTGCCAGCTCGACAGAATATGATTTTTTTTCAATTATTTCCGGCTATGGAAATGTCACCAAATGTAAACTCACGATTGGAGGAAATGCAACCATTGTTAGGGGAAATTTCGACAACGCTGTGATAAATAACGGAAAAATCAGTGGCGGTTATTTTTTTTCTTCTTCCTCTTCCCTCATAAATCATGGTTCTATCACTGGTGGAAAATTTCTCCATGCCATATCCAATGAATCCAGTGGCACGATTGAAAATGGCACGTTTATATCCGTTACCAACAATGGCACCATAAATGGCGGCATTTTTCGTAAAAAGCCAGAGGGTGGCCATGTTGCTAAAGGCTATACCTTGAATGTGAACCTCCAGAACACTGGTATTAGCCGCGCAACAATCAATGGTCTCAACGGTGGCTGTTATATTATTCCCAATTCCGACCATGATACCAGTGTCACCATCGAATATACTTTTTCCCCTATCAGTCAACCAATATTATTTCCTATTGATGTTACATTCGGAGACACAAACGACGCACATTGTTTGTTAGAAGATTGGGCACCAAGTCCAAGATATTACGATGATGGTAGCGGTTATTTTTCTGTCACTTTCACCGCACCACCCGCCAATGCGAACACCGTTACCCTGAGCATGCTGACCCGGCTGGTGATCGATATAGACGGCTACCCCGTTGGCACCAAGGGCGGCACCCAGGATTACAGCGGCAACGGCTGGAAGTTTAAGAATGGCACGCTGACGCTGGAAAGCGGAGATTATGATTTTTCCGGTGGGAGAAACGCACTGCGCCCCCTGAACCCGAATGTCCACTTGGTGGTTGAATCCGGTGCAACGCTGACCGGCGGCGCAGCTGGAGATGGGTCTGGTGTCACTTGGCAGCTGACCGAAAACACGGATGACCCGAGTACTTATACGTTGACGATTCGCGGCAGTGGTGCAATGGAAGATTATCTAATGAGCGGTCATCAACCATGGCGCAGTTTCCGGGATCAAATCACCTCTGTTGTCGTTTCTCCCGGTGTAACTTCAATTGGTAATCTTGCTTTTACTCGGTTTAGCAAGCTAATTCATGTTGATATTGCAGATAGCGTAGTATCTATTGGCGAACAGGTTTTTTCTGAGTGTTCCAGCCTCACTAACATTACAGTTCCACAAAGTGTCACATATATCGGTGTGAATGCCTTTGATTCTTGCACCAATTTAAGCAGCATAACACTTTCAACAAATAACATAACTTCTATCAGGTCTCATACTTTTTCTGGTTGTTCTAAATTGAGCAGTATTGTAATCCCCGACGGCGTAACTTCTATCCAATCGGGTGCTTTTTTTAACTGCACTAAGCTCACCAGTATCACGATTCCCGGCAGTGTAACTTCAATTGGATCGAATGTTTTCGATGGTTGTACTAGCCTGAATGACATCCGCTACTCTGGCACAAGTGAAAGCGTTATTTCTGCTCTTTCTGGCTATGTCCCCACTCTCGTCACCTTTAATTACGGCGACAAAGTGCCTGAAGCAGAGCGGATGATAACAGTATCCGTCAAAACGGGCGAAACATTGACAGCTCCCACCACAATTCCCACCGTTTCCGGCTACGAGTTCAAGGGCTGGCGCACCAAAGATGGCAAGCCTTATGATTTCACTGTTGCTCCTACCGGCAAGTTCACCCTTTACGCCAACTGGGAAAAGATTCCCGACCCGAAGCCCGAACCCAAACCCGAGCCCGAAGCCTCCACCTACACCCTGACGGTAAAAGGCGGCACGTTCACCTACAACGGCGGCGAAGCCATGACCAGCGCCAGCGTGCCGGTGGATGCCGAGGTCAAGGTGACGCTGAACCAGAGCGCCGTGCCCGAGGGCATGGTGTTCGACCTGTGGGCCATAGATGAAGCCAGCCTGCTGGGCAACCCGGCGGTCGCCTACAACGAGGAGAGCTTTACCATCCCGGCGGGCAGCGTGGCCAAGGACAGCACCGTGACCGTGGAGGCCCAGTACCGGGATGCCACCATCGAGAGCGAGCCCAGCATTCTGGGCACTGCCGCCATCATCGGCGTGGCCGGTGCAGGCACAGCGGTCATCGTGTGGCAGGGCTACCGCATCGGCATGGAGCTGTACGAGAAGTATTTCCAGCCCACGCCGGAAGAGGATGCGGTGGTCGAACCCACGCTTGAAAGTCAGATGACAGATCCGATTTCCTGAAAGCGGGCTCACCCTCTCAGTCTCGCTTTGCTCGACAGCTCAGGTTGTGGCTCCCAGCAGCTGCTTCGTGCAATTGCACTCGCACCTTGCTGGCCACTGCCCCAACAACTCCTCCCTCAATCCGCCACTGGCGGCGGTCGTCGTCGTTGCCCCCAAAGGGAGAGCTCTTGACAAACCGATATAAAAACAGCGCCGCTCCATCATTTCCGGTGGGGCGGCGCATTTTTGCGGTTCAATCCCGGCGCAAAGGCAGGGTAAGGGACATTTTCTGGTAGGCAATGCGGGGCGTGCCGTCCTCCACATGGATGATGCCGCACCTGGTAAAGCCGTTTTCTTCCAGCAGGTGCTGCATGATCTTGTTGTCGGCGTGGGTGTCGGCCCGCAGGCTCTCGCAGTGCTCCAGACACCAGGTGATCACTGCAGCGGCAACGCCGGGGTGCCTGCCCGCCGAAGCCAGCCGGTGGATGGTGCCGTAGGGCAGGGTATCGTTCAGCCACTTGCCATCCTCGATCCGGGCATAGGTGGGGTCCGGGCCAAGGATGAAGGCAAACACGCCCTCCAGCTCACCGTTGACAAGGTAGAGGAACAGCCGGTTGGAATCAATGTCCTCTTCCAGCAGCTCCTGCGGCGGGAAATGATCTCCCCACTGGGTGGGGTTGCCGGAATCCGCCATCGCCTGCCGGGCACGGGCATAAATTTTCAGGATCGCATCCAGATCTGCACGTCTTGCTCCACGAAACATCGTCATCCAACCTCTCTTCCGGCAGGCCGCTGCCCGCCCTGATCGTTCTGCTTTAATATAACACAAAACGGCCCTCTCCGTCAAAGCCTGCTGCAAAGGCGGAGAGGGTCGTTCACTGATGCGCTTATGTGCGCTGGCTGCGTGCCCGGCGGTACTCCCGGGGGCTCTGGCCATACCGCTCATGGAACAGGCGGTAGAAGTAGCTGGTGTTCTCGTAGCCCACCTGGGTGATGATCTGCTGGATGTTCAGGTCGCTGCGGCGCAGCAGGCGGGCGGCGGTCTCCATCCGGTGCTTCTGCAGCAGCTCCTTATAGGTCTTTCCGGTCTGGGCCCGGACGCACTCGCTGACATACGCCAGCGAAACGCCGTAGCTGCGGGCCACATTGGAAAGGCTTGCTTCGCGGTAATTCTGGGTGATCTCCTGTAATGCCGCCTGGACCAGCGCTTCGCGGCTGACCGCCTCGCCGCGCGTTTCCAGCGGGAAATTCTTGGTCTGTACCATAGCGTTAAAACCCTCCGTTGCGGCAGCGGCGGGCGGGGACAGGGGGATGCCGGACACCCGCCGCAGCCAGTTCATCAGGCTTTCTGGGGAAGCCTTTCTGCCTATAATACGGGCGGGGCACAGAAATAATTGCAAATAGCTCAAATTTTTACAGAAACAAAAGATCAGAACATATTTTCGTTATGATAACGCCCGCTGCGGACGAACTCCACCCACTCGGCCAGATTCACGGCGTGGTCGCCGATGCGCTCCAGGTACTTGATGACCATGAGCAGATCCAGGGCGGCATCCACCTTGCCGGGGTCGGCGGCGATCTCCTGCGCCAGGGTATGCTTGATGGCGTTGAAATCGTAGTCCACCTCATCGTCGGCGGCAATGACCCTGAGGGCGGCCTGCTCATTCTCAGAGGTCAGGGCATTCAGGGCATCCAGGATCATCTTGTGCGCCTTCTGGCCCATCCTGATGGCCTGGCTCACAGCAGGGTCGCCCTCCTTGCGGACAATGACCAGATGAGGGATGATCTCCGCGATATCGGAGGCATGGTCGCCGATGCGCTCCACATCCGTGACCACCTTCATGGCGGTGGAGATGCGGCGCAGGTCGCCTGCCACCGGCTGCTGGCGGAGCAGCAGGGTCATGCAGCGGTGCTCAATGTCCCGCTCCATGTTGTTGATGCGGCCATCGCCCTGCACCACGGCGGCGGCAGCCCCGGCATCGGCGGTGCAGAGGGCTTCCATTGCAGCTTCCACGGCATCGGCAGCGCTCTGCCCCATCTCGGTCAGGGCCGTTTTCAGGGCGGCAAGGTCGTTTTCGTATTGTGTACGGTTGCTCATTGCGTTTTTCTCCTTAGCCGAACCGGCCCGAAATGTAATCCTCGGTGCGCTTATCCTGCGGGGTGCTGAAGATCTGCGACGTGGGGCCGGCTTCCACCAGCTCGCCCAGCAGGAAGAAGGCGGTGCGGTCGCTGATACGGGCTGCCTGCTGCATGTTATGGGTCACGATGACCACGGTGTAGTTCTTTTTCAGCTCGCTCATCAGCTCCTCCACCTTCATGGTGGAGCCGGGGTCCAGGGCGCTGGTGGGCTCATCCATCAGCAGGACTTCGGGCTTGACAGCCAGAGCGCGGGCAATGCACAGGCGCTGCTGCTGGCCGCCGGAAAGGCCCAGAGCACTCTTTTTCAGGCGGTCCTTGACCTCGTTCCAGAGGGCGGCACCCTGCAGGGAGCTTTCCACCAGCTCGTCCAGCTCTGCCTTGTTGTGCACACCGTGCAGCCTGGGGCCGTAGGTGATGTTATCGTAGATGCTCATGGGGAAGGGGTTGGCCTTCTGGAACACCATGCCCACCCGGCGGCGCAGCTCGGTGGGCTGCATCTCGCGGGCAAAGATATCCTGCCCTTTCAGGCGGACATCACCCTCGATGCGGATCCCGGGCACAAGGTCGTTCATCCGGTTCAGGGTCTTCAGGAAGGTGGACTTGCCGCAGCCGGAGGGGCCGATGAGGGCCGTGATCTCCCGCTCGCCCATGTCCAGCGAAATATCTTTCAGCGCCTTGAAATCCCCGTACCAGAGGTTCAGGTTTTTGGCTGTGAGAATGGGTGATACATTTTCCATAGTTTTCCTCGTGTATTGACTCCCTCAGTCGCGGCTATGCCGCGCCAGCTCCCTCTGAGAGGGAGCCTTTTGCGTTGCGGGCAGGATAAGCCTCCCTCCGTGAGGGAGGTGGCATCGCGCAGCGATGACGGTGGGGTTTATCTACTGCTTCTGTTTCAGTTTGGTTTTGGCAAGCCGGGCTGCCAGATCGATGGCAAGCACCAGCACCAGCAGCACTGCGCCGATGGCCCAGGCGGAGTCGAAATCGCCGTCCTCAAAGGCACGGAGATAGAGCAGCACCGACAGGGTGGCACCGTTGGAGGTGTAGGCCTTGAGCACGCCGTTGGCAATGACCTCGGCGGCACCGGCGGTGAAGAGCAGCGCGGCGCTTTCGCCCACGATGCGGCCCACAGCCAGGATGCAGCCGGTCACGATGCCGTCGATGCTGCAGGGCAGCACGATGGTGCGGATGATGTGCCACTTGCCCGCGCCCAGACCCAGCGCGCCCTCACGGTAGCCCTGGGGCACCGTTTTCAGGGATTCCTGGGTGGTGCGGATGATGGTGGGCAGGTTCATGATCACCAGCGTCAGGCTGCCGGAGAGCAGGCAGGTCTGGAAGCCCAGCGTCTGGGCGAACACCAGCATCCCCACCAGACCGTAAATGATACTGGGGATGCCCGCCAGCGTCTCGTTGGTGAACTCGATCACCGAGATGACCTTGCGGTTCCGGGCGTACTCGGTCAGGTAAACGGCCGCGCCCACACCCAGCGGCAGCACGATCAAAAGCGTCAGCAGGATGACATACAGCGTGTTGAGGATCGCAGGCAGGATGCCGTCCGTGCCCTTCAGCACACTGGCGGTGGTGGTCAGGAATTTCCAGCTGATGTGCGGGATGCCGCGCACCAGCACCATGCCCAGAATGCCCGCCACCAGTACGATGACCAGCACAGCCGAGACCCGGACCAGCGCGTTCATCACGCGGTTCCAGGTGCGGCGGGAGGCAGAAGCACTGTTATTCATCGCGCTTTCCTCCCTTCAGCACCACATTGAGCAGGATATTGATGCCCATGATAAAGACGAACAGCACCAGCGCAATGCTGAACAGCGCCTGTTTCTGCAGGCCGCTGGCGTAGCTCATTTCCTTGGCAATGGCAGTGGTCAGGAAGGTGACGCTGCGGAACAGGCTGTCCGGCATGTTGGGGCTGTTGCCAGCCACCATCATCACGGCCATGGCCTCGCCGATGGCGCGGCCGATGCCCAGCACGATACCGGCGGCAATGCCGCTCCTGGCAGCGGGGACGCTGACCTTGAACCAGGTCTCGACATCCGTTGCGCCCAGAGCCAGGCTGCCCTGCTCATACTCCGGCGGCACAGCGTTGAGCGCTGTGACCGACACCGACACGATGCTGGGCAGGATCATCACCGCCAGCACCACGATGGCGCTCAGCAGGCAGGCACCGGAGGCCTTGCCAAAGGTCTTGGCCACGGCGGGCACCAGCACCTGCATGCCCAGCAGGCCGAACACCACGCTGGGGATGCCGCTCAGCAGCTCAATGGCGGTCACGACCACGGTGCGCACCCTCGGGCCTGCGGCCTTGGAGAGGAACACCGCCGTCAGCAGGCCAATGGGCACACCGATCACGGTGGCACCCAGCGTGCCGTAAACGCTGGACAGGATGAAGGGCAGGATGCCGTAGGCCGGGTCGGCGGCGGTGGAAGCCCACCGGGTGCCGAACAGGAACCGGAACAGCCCGATCTTCTGGATGGCAGGCACACCGGAGAGGACCATGTACACTGAGATCAGGAGCACACAGCCCACCGCCAGGATGCCGCAGAGGAAGAAGATGAAGTTCATCACCGCTTCCAGCCACTCAGCAGGGGTTCTGGGGAGAGAAATCTTTTTGTTGTTCATAGCATCATTGCTTTCCGCAATTACTCATTCACAGGAACAGCACCGGCAGTGCGGATCAGGTCAGCAGCATCGGCACTGACAGCAAAGTCGAAGAAGGCCTGTGCCTGCTCAGACAGGGTGACAGACTTGTTGGTGACGAACACGAAGGGACGCTGCACCTCGTAGCTGCCGTCCTTGACGGTCTCCTCGCTGCACTCCACACCGCCAACGGTAACCATCTTCACGGTGTCGCCCACAGCGGACAGGGAAGCGTAGCCGATGGCCAGAGGGTTGGCCTCAACCGCGCTGATGACAGCACCGGTAGCTGTCAGCTCCTGCGCGTACTTGCAGCTGTCCTTGACATCCACGATGCTCTCAAAGCCATCACGGGTGCCGGAGCCAGCCTCACGGCCGATCAGAACGATCTCGCCGTCGTCGCCGCCCACCTCAGACCAGTTGGTGATCTCGCCGGTGAACATCTGCTTGAGCTGGTCAACGGTCAGGTCCTCCACCTTGCTTGCATTGTTGACGATGATGGCAATGCCGTCCAGAGCGATGGTGGTGCCCTCCACGTCAGCCTTCTCATCGTCCTTCAGGGCACGAGAGGACAGGCCGATGTCCAGGGTCTTATCGGCAGCACCGGTGATGCCTGCGCCGGAACCGGTGGGGTCGTAGCTGACGGTGACACCCGGCTCAACCTCGGCAAAGCCTTCGGTGAGGGCAGCGATGACGTTCTTCATGGAGGTGGAACCACCGGCAGCAACATTGCCGGACAGGGCAGCAGCGGTGGAAGAAGCAGTGGAGCCTGCAGCGGTAGAGGCAGAAGAAGCAGAGCCGCCGCAGGCGGTCAGGGCAGCAGCGGCAGCAGCAGCACCGCAGACAGTGAGAAACGAACGACGCGTGATCTTTTTCATAATATTTGTCCTCCAAACATCCGGGTTTTCCGCTCCCGGCTCTTGTTTTCGTGTTTTCCTTGGGTACGGCACTATTGTATCCCAGTCGGAGAACCGCTTCGACCACAAGCGGGAAAAATCGAGGTAAATTGTTCGGACATGTTTTTGCCCCAATGTAAAATTTGGGCGCAAAAAAGCCCGGGGTGCGGGTGCACCTCGGGCTTTTGGGGGATATTAGACTTTATCGACAGCGGAGACTGTCACTTTGCCGTCACTCGTCAGAGAAAACTCAGCTGTCTTGCCTTGCAGGGTCACATACAGCTTGAAGGGTACGCCCTGCTTAAAAGAACCGTACCCACTGGCCTTTGCACGGAACTGCGGCACACAAGTCTTTGTCAGTTTAGAGGAGATTTCCTCTTTTCCATTGGTCAGTTCCAGCGCGGTCTTATCAATTTTTGCCGCAAAGACACCGGCAAAATTGTATTTGATCTCGCTGGCTGCACCATTGTACCGAATCCGCACATTGGGTTTGCAGAGGTAGCCGTTGGCGTTCTCATTGCCCACGACCTCATCACCAGTGATGGTCATGTTGCCGGTCATGGTCACTTCAAACTCACCCAGCCCGATGGTTGCGGACGGGATCTCGCTGCCGCCCCCATCACAGCCAGTGAGGACACCAGCGGCAGAAGCGGCCAGCACAGCGGCGGCAGATGCTTTCAGAAAATCACGGCGGGAAAAAACATTACGCATCAGAAATTCCTCCCATCTCAGATCTGGTTTGTTCCTATCACCATAGTACCATATTTACCCAGACTGTCAAGGGACAGAATTCAACCTCTCAAAACTGCACCTCCACGCCATCGGGGCGGTAGAAGGTGACGTTCCTGCGCCACTGGGGCTCGCCCATGGTGCGGCGGTAGCAGTCTGCCAGCTGCCGCACGGCTTCCTCGGGGCTGCGCACCTTTCCGCCGCAGCAGGGGAGCACCAGCACCCGGAACCAGGCATCAAAGAGATGCTCTGTCCAGCCGGTGTCCTTGGCCCCGCACCGGGCGTAAAAGCCCAGGCGGCGCACGGCCATAGCCTCATCCTCGGCCTTTTCGGGGCACTCCGCTTCAATGAGGATGGCCTGCGCGCCCTTCTCGTGGTCAGGCAGGGCGGCCAGCAGAGCGGCTCCGATGCCGCCGGCCCGGTATTGGGGCAGAACAGCAAAGTAGTCCAGCTGGCTCACCTCACAGCCCACGGGCCGCACCATCAACAGATACGCCACCAGCGCGTCGTCCTCATACACGCCCCAGGTGTGGGCGGTACCGGCGGCCTCGCTGTTCAGGATCATGCTCAGGGGCTTCAGCTCTCCGGCAGGAAAATCCCGGCGCATCTCGTTCAGGTAAACGTCCGTCAGCTCTTCGGCGGTCAGCAGCCGCCAGGTCAGGTTCTCGGGGTTCATACGATACGGGTTCCTTTCTGGTAGACAGCCTGAATATTCAGTTCCTTGTCTGCCAGGATCACATTGCCGTAGCGGCCTGCAGCCAGACTGCCGTAATCATTGTCGATGCCAATGCTCTTGGCGGGGTTTTCGCTGGCGGCGCGGACAGCGCTTTCCAGCGGGACGTTCATCTCCAGCACGGCACGCTTCATGCAGTCGTACAGGCAGGTGGCACTGCCCGCAATGGTGCCGGGGTGCTCGGTCAGGGTGGCGCGGGGGCCGCTGACCGTGACCGCCTGGCCGCCCAGGCTGTACTGGCCATCGGGCAGGCCGCAGGCCATCATGCTGTCGGCGATCAGGATGACATGGTCATCCCCGAAGGTGTTGAAGGTGAACCGCACCATGGCCGGGTGGATGTGAACGTTGTCGGTGATGAGCTCCACCTCCGCGCCCCGTTCCAGCGCCGCAATGATGGGGCCGGGCTCCCGGTGGGTGATGCCGGGCATGGCGTTGTACAGGTGGGTCATGTGGGTCGCGCCTGCGTCAAAGGCGGCGTTGGCGGTGTCGTAGCTGGTGCAGGTGTGGGCAATGGAGATGCGCACCTCGTCATGGCAGGCGGCAATGAACTCCAGCGCACCCGGCTCCTCCGGGGCGATATCCACCAGCTTGATCAGGCCGTTTGCCCGCTTCTGCAGGCGGCGGAACATTGCAACATCCGCCTTGTGGAGATACTCCGGGTTCTGGGCACCCACCTTGTTGGGGCTGATGAAGGGCCCCTCCATGTTGATGCCCACAAGGTCTGCGCCTCTGCCGTTTTGATGGGCGGCGGCAGCATCCATCACACCGTTCAGGATCTCTTCCGAAAAGGTCATGGTGGCGGGGCAGATGGCCAGCACGCCCTTACCGGCCTCAAAATCGGCCAGGGTCTGGATGGCTTCTTCGGTGCCGTCACAGAAATCCTTGCCCATAGCACCGTGGAAGTGGATGTCCACCAGGCCCGGCAGAGCGTAAGCGCCCTTGGCATCCACGATCTCTTCGCCTTCCTCCGGCTGTGCAAAGGGCACGATGCGCCCCTCCCGGATGGTCAGGCTCCCCTCCTCAAAGGTGTGGCGGGTGGTATAAATCAGAGCATTTTTGATGATCATATTCTTATTCTCACGCTTTCCTTCGTGCAACCTCTCAGTCGGGCTTGCGCCCGCCAGCTCCCCTTGTAGGGGAGCCTTTGGCAAAAAGATTCACTGAAATCGGCTGCCAAGGCCTCCCCTCATTAGGGGAGGTGGCATTGCGCAGCAATGACGGAGAGGTTTCATTACAGCAGGCTCAGTGCTTCCTCATCGGCCACAAGGATGCAGTCGGGGTGCATCTGCAGGATGGAGCCCGGGCACTCGGGAGTCACAGGGCCGGAGACGACCGCCTTGACTGCCTTTGCTTTTGCCAGACCGTTGGCCACCACCAGCACCTTGCGGGCCTGCATGATGGTCTTGATGCCCATGGTGTAGGCCTGCTTGGGCACCAGATCCTCGTTGCCGTCAAAGAAGCGCTTGTTGGCCTCGATGGTGGCAGGGGTCAGATCCACGCAGTGGGTCTCCAGCTCAAAGGCCTCGCCCGGCTCGTTGAAGCCGATATGGCCGTTGGGGCCAAGGCCCAGCAGCTGCAGGTCGATGCCGCCCACGCTGTGGATGATCTCGTTGTACTTTTTGCAGGCATCCGCAGCATCGGGGTTGGTGCCGTCGGGCAGGTGGATGGCCTCGGGGCGGATGTTGACCTTGTCAAACAGGTTCTTGTGCATAAAGCTCCAATAGCTTTCGGGGTGCTCCTTGGGCAGGCCGCGGTACTCGTCCAGATTGACGGTGGTGACCTCAGAGAAATCCAGGTCGCCCTTGTTGTACCAGTCCACCAGCTGAGCGTATGCGCCAACAGGGGTGCCGCCGGTCGCCAGACCCAGCACGCAGTTGGGCTTCATAATGACCTGTGCGGAGATGATGTTGGCAGCCTTGCGGGACATGTCCTTGTAATCCTTTGCACGAATGATCTTCATAATGGGGAACCTCCTGTTATTTTGCTTTGTCGTTGTCAGTATAGCATATTTTCCGGCCAAAAGGGTAGCCGGTTTGTGAACAAAACAAAATGCCGCCGAAAGCGGGGCGTAAACGCCCGCCCTCGGCGGCATTTTTACAGTTTGGGAATGGATACGGAAGCAACCAGCCTTCCGCGCAAAAGCGTGCTCAGAAGGATGCTTACAGCATCTTCTTCAGCTCATCATACACGAACTGCACCTTGGTGCCGATGATGACCTGGCAGGTGGTCTTGTCGGGGCGGATGACACCGGCAGCGCCAGCAGCCTTCACAGCCTTCTCATCCACAGCGGTGTAGTCCTTGATGGTGAAGCGCAGGCGGGTAGCGCAGTAGTCCACGCTGGAGACGTTCTCCTTGCCGCCGATGGCCTTCAGCACGCCAGCAGCAACCTCAGTGTAGTTGTTGTTGGCCAGAACGACCTTCTTCTCAGCCTCTTCGGCATCCTCGTCCTCACGGCCGGGGGTCTTCAGGTCGAACTTGGTGATGGCGAAGTAGAACACGAAGTAGAACACCACGAATGCAGCGATGCCCAGAGGAATGATCATCCAGGTCTTAGCAGCTGCAGGCAGAGAAGCGGAGAACACCAGGTCGGTAGCACCTGCGGAGAAGCAGAAGCCAGCACGGAAACCGGAGTAGTAGGTGATGATGGTGAAGATGCCGTACAGAGCGGAGTACACAACGTACAGCGGGAAGCACAGGAACATGAAGCCGAACTCAAAGGGCTCGGTAACGCCGCAGACGAAGGCGCAGATGGCAGCGGACAGAACCAGACCGATGGCGGCCTTCTTGTTCTTGGCGGTACGAACCATGGCCAGTGCAGCACCGGCGATACCGAACATCATGCAGGGGAAGAAGCCGGACATGTACATACCCAGGCTCCAGCCCACGTCAGCAGAGGTCTCGCCTGCCCAGAAGTGGGACAGGTCGCCCAGGCCGATGGTGTCGAACCAGAACACGTTGTTCAGAGCGTGGTGCAGGCCGGTGGGGATCAGCAGACGGTTCAGGAAGGCGTAGATGCCAGCGCCGATGCCGTCCATGCCTGCGATGCCTCTGCCAATGGCGACCAGTGCATCGAAGATGACGGGCCAGACGAACAGCAGAGCGACAGAAACAACGATGGAGATCAGGCCGGTGGCGATTGCAACGAAGCGCTTGCCGGAGAAGAATGCCAGCCAGTCAGGCATCTGGGTGCTCTTGAACTTGTTGTAGCAGGCTGCACCCACCACAGCGGCCAGGATGCCGATGAAAGAGTTGCCGGCCACCTTCTGGAAAGCGATGTAGGTAGCGGTGCCCTCTTCCAGGGTGCGCACCATGCTGACCACGCCGGGGCTCAGCAGCTGCTGCATCATCAGGTAGCTGACCAGGCCAGCCAGACCAGCGGTACCGTCGTGGTCATCAGCCAGACCAACAGCGGCACCAATGGCGAACAGCCATGCCATGTTATCGATCAGAGCGCCGCCTGCTTTGACCAGCAGGAAGCCAACAGTGTAAGCTGCGCCGGAGGTTGCAGCACCGGGGACACCCATGACACCCGGGGCCAGAGCATAGCCAAGGCCCATCAGGATGCCGCAGATCGGCAGCACAGCGACGGGAAGCATCAGAGCTTTGCCCAGTTTCTGGAGATACTTCATCATAAGACACATTCCTCCTTAAAGAATGTTGTTGTTATGGAGGCCTCTGGTTGCAGGCTGTCCATAATTGCGTAACAATATTTTAACACATCCTCCGAAAAAAAGAAATAGGGTCTGCGCCTGTTTTCGCAATTTTGCACCAAAAATCCTTGAATTCGCATCTTTCGTGAAAAACTTTTTGGAATTATTGCGCATTTCAGAGCAGGATTTTGAAAAAACTTTTCTTTTGCCCTTTCTCCCCAAACCGCTTGCATCCCGCGCCGGAATCGGGTACTATACTTATAAATAAAAACACAAGACCCAGGGAGGTTCTTTTTATGGAATGGACTGATATCCGCCTGACCGTGGCCAAGGCCGATGCCGACAACGCCGAGGCCGTTGCCACCATGATCGCCGAGGGCGGCATCTATATCGAGGATTACAGCGACATCGAGCAGCAGGTGGCCGAGATCGCCCATGTGGATCTGATCGAACAGGAGCTGCTGGACAAGCCCCGTGATACCGTGATCATCCACATGTATCTGGAGCCGGGCGCTTCCCCCGTGGAGACGCTGGCCCTCATTCAGGCCCGGATGGAAGCGGCAGGCATTGCCTACACCGTGGAGACCGAGGGCGTGGAGCAGGAGGACTGGCAGAACGGCTGGCGCAAATACTACCACCCCATGGACATTGGCAAACGGCTGGCCATCGTGCCCTCCTGGCAGGAGTACGACACCGACCGCGTCAAGCTGATCCTTGACCCCGGCCTTGCCTTTGGCACCGGCGGCCACGAGACCACCAGCCTCTGCCTGGAAGCGCTGGACGAGGGGGTCAGGGGCGGTGAGCGGGTGCTGGACATCGGCACCGGCAGCGGCATCCTTGCCATTGCCGCCCTCAAGCTGGGCGCGGGCAGTGCCGAGGGTGTGGACATCGACCCCGTGGCCGTGCGCACCGCAGGCGAGAATGCCGCCCTGAACGGCGTGGCCGACAAGCTGACCGTTCTGGTGGGTGACCTGTCCGACAAGGCCAGCGGCAGATACGATATCATCACCGCCAACATCGTGGCAAACGCCATCATCAGCCTTGCCCCCGCCGTGCCCGGCCTGATGGCCGAAAGCGCCACCTTTATCGCCAGCGGCATCATCGACAGCCGCAAGGACGAGGTGATCGCCGCTCTGGAAGCCGCCGGCCTGACCGTGCAGGAAGTGAAGGAGAAGCGCGGCTGGGAGTGCATTATCTGTAAAAAAACGAATTAAACCTCTCAGGCGCTTCGCGCCAGCTCCCCTAATAGGGGAGCCCTTGGCATACCGGCCAGTTTTGCCGGTAATGAGGGAAACAGGAGTTTATTTTTATGCCGCATCGCTACTTTACAACCGAAATCTCCAATGGCACCGCCACCCTGCGGGGGGCCGATGCCCATCATCTTTCCCGCGTGATGCGGGGCAAGCTGGGGGACACTGTCATCTTATGTGACGGCAACGCCGTGGAATACACCGCCACCATCACCGGCTTTGGGTCGGAGACGGTGGAGTTCAGCGTGGAGCCGGGCTATCCCAGCGCCGCCGAACCCAGCGTGGAAGTGACCCTGTTCGTGGGTTACCCCAAGCAGGACAAGCTGGAGCAGGTCATCCGCCACGGTGTGGAGCTGGGCTGTACCCACTTTGTGCCCTTCTTCAGCCGGTACTGCGTGGCCGCCCCCAAAAAGGAGGAGCAGAAAAACGAGCGCTACAACCGCATCGCCTTTGAAGCCGCCAAGCAGTGCGGCCGGGGCGTGCTGCCGGATGTCGCCCTGCCCCTGCCCAACTTCGGGGCTCTCTGCCGCAGTCTGGAAGGGTACGACCTCGTGCTCTTCTGCTACGAGCTGGGCGGCGCGCCCCTGCGCCAGCTGCTGGCAGACGCACAGCCTGCCGACGGCCATCGGCTGAAGATCGCCCTCATCACCGGTGCCGAGGGCGGCTTTGCCGTGGAAGAGGCCGAAATGGCCGCCAATGCCGGTGTGAAAACGGTCGGCCTTGGCCCCCGCATCCTCCGGTGCGAGACCGCCCCGCTGGCAGTGCTCTCCGCCGTGATGACCCTGACGGGCAACCTAGAGTAATTTTTATTTCCACATATACAAAAAGGACGGCTTGCGCCGTCCTTTTTGTTTACTTTATTTTCGCGTTCATCAGCGCTTTTTTTACCTCAATGAGGTTTTGCGGGCTGACCGAGAAACTCCGCAGGCCCAGCTGCAGATATTGCAGGGTGTTGACCGGATTGCCCACCGCGCTGCCGCAGATGGTCACGGGGATCCCGCCCTCCCGGGCAGCCTCCACCACCATGCGGATGAGCTTTTTCATCGCGTGGCTGGCCGGGCGGTAGTAGCGCTCGGCAATGGAGATATCCCGATCCACCGCGTGGGTGTACTGGGTCAGATCGTTTGTCTCAATGAGGAAGAAATTGCACCCATGCTCCACGAATTCCTCTGCCGTCAGGCAGGCCGAGGGCACCCCGAACATCACACCAAAGGGCGTGTCCGGGTCAAACTCCTCTCCGCGCTCCCGCAGCAGCTGGCGGCAGTGCGCTACCAGCCGCATGGCCTCATCCCAATCTTCGAGGTTGGTCACCATGGGGAACATGACCCGCAGGGGGCCGTGGGCTGCCGCCCGGAGCAGGGCGCAGATCTGCGTTTCAAACTGATGGGTCTGGCGCAGGCTGCTGCGGATGCCCCGCAGGCCCAGCTTGGAGGATTCCAGCCCCCTATGGATATCGGCCATGGCGCGGTCCACACCAAAATCAAAGGTGCGCACCGTTACCACACCGCCCTTTGCGGCGGCAAGGCAGGACTGATAGAACACGAACTGCTCCTGCTCGTCCACCGGGCGGCCCGGCAGCATCATGTAGCCGCTGCGCAGCAGGCCCACGCCGGAAGCGCCTGCCTGCAGCGCCGATTCAATATCCTCCTGCCCGTAGCAGTTGGCCAGAAGCTCAAACGGCATATCGTCCTTTGTCCGGTTGGGCAGGGCGCTGATGCGGGCGGCTTCCTCGCTCTCCCACTGCAGCTCACAGATGCGGCTGACCGCCTGCTGGCGGGTGTTGGCATCCGGGTCCAGGATGCACTCGCCGTTGTTGGCATCCAGCACCACGGTGCGGCCGTCGCAGTCGTTCAGGAACGCCTGCCCCACCTGCACCACGCAGGGAATGTGCATGGCCCGCGCAATGATCGCCGCGTGGCTCTGCTTATTGCCCTCCGAAGTGATGATGCCCAGGATCATCCCCGCCGGAACGCTGAACAGATCGCTGGGCATCAGCATCTCTGCCGCCAGGATCACCGGGTGATCCAGTGCCAGCCAGACCCGGGGACGGTTGGTCAGCACGTTCACCACGCGGCGGGCGGCATCCAGAATATCTGCACTGCGCAGCTGCATGTAGGCGTTGTCCTCCATGGCAGCAAGCTGCTCTGCATAGCGGTTACCCACACGGTACATGGCCTCGGCAGCGCTGATGCCCGCCTTGATCTGGAATTTGACCTCGTTCATAAAGCCTTCGTCTTCCAGCATCATGCTCTGGAACAGGAAGATGGCCTGCTCCGTGGGGCCGCTGCGGTCTGCCATGCCGTCCAGCTCACGCTGGGCTGTCCGGACAGCGTTTTCCAGCAGGCGCTGTTCCCGTTCCGCGTTGAACGGCCCGGTGGCAAAATTTTCGTGCCAGCGCTCCAGCCGGCTCACCTGTCCCATCACAAGGCCCGGCGAGGCGCTGTGTCCCTGATAGACCTTCATTCTTCGATCACCTCCGGCAGTATCGGCCCGGTAAGGGCACGGCAGACCAATGCCTGTAAAAACGTATTGGGCAGCAGAGCGGCCCGTGCGGCCTGTGCCGCATTGCCGCTGCCCTCAAACAGGGGCGCAAAGCTCTCGATGCGCTCCCGGTCGCATTTTTCCAAAAAGGCTTCCGCCAGTGTCCGGGTGGTATAGAACACGGTGGGGTCCACGCCCGCGTCCTCGGCGGCAGCTTCCAGCGGGGCCAGCTGGGCATCCTTCATGTTGGCCAGCAGCAGTGCCGCATCCGCTGTCAGGGTCACGGGGTATTTTTCCCGCACCGTCTTCTGCACCTGCTGGAATTTCCACGCAAAGGCGGCGGCATCCTCACAGCTCTCGGCGCTGGAGGAAACCGCATAGGCGCAGCCCCGCAGGTATCCCATGGCGCGGCGGGTATCGTAGTAGCCCAGCTCCATGTTCCGTCTGGCGGTATCGGGGTCAAAGTGGAGGATGTCCCCCAGCTCCCAGTAGCTGCGGATCATGGTGGTGGGCAGGCCGGTGCGGTTGGGCAGGGTGATGCCCACCCCTTCCAGGTCAACACAGACCAGCTCCTCTGCGCCCATCTTCTGGGCCAGCGCGGTGGGCATGTTGTCCCGGTAGCCGCCATCCAGGAACTGCACCCCGTCGATCTGCTTTGCCCGCAGGGCGGGGAAACAGGCGGCAGAGGCCAGCAGGTAATCCTTCACCTTGCCCGCCGGGATATCCTCCAGCGTCAGCTCCCGGGGCTTCAGCCCCCGCTTTTCCACGGTGACAAGGCCGAACCGGATGGGCGAAGCCCGCAGGGCATCCTCATCCAGCACCCGCTCCACGATCTCTTCCAGCGGGGTCACGTCCATGCCGCCGTCCCGCACCACTTCCCGCAGGAAGGCGTGCAGCTCAGAGAGGTCGGCGTTTTCCTCCGGCAGCTCCATCACGTCCTGGCTGCGGATGCTCATCCACATATCCCGGGCCGTTTCGTACAGGTCCAGCGCAAACATGGCACCGTTCAGGCTGCCCACACTGGTGCCGGTGATGATCTGTGGCCGCCAGCCCAGCTCGGTCAGGGCACGCCACACACCCACCTGATAGCTGCCGCGCGCACCGCCGCCTGCCAGCACCAGTGCCTTGACCGGGGTATCATTCTGTGCCATCTGGAACGCCTCCTAGTCATTCTTTGGAAATCTGTCAGAAGTATACCATATTTTCCGGAAAAATTCTCCCTGTTTTTGGAACAAAATCCATGGTATAATTTTGTTAACTTGTGTGAAACGATGGTGGAGGTAAAACAATGCACTGCAACAACTGGATCTTTGATATGGACGGCACCCTGACCGACAGCATGACCGTGGTATGGGAGGGCGCGCCCGATGCCCTGCTGGCCCGCTATGGCCGCACCCCAGAATCTGACCTCCACAAAACGCTCCTGACCATGGGCATGGCCGATGGCGCGGCCTACCTCATTCGGGAGTATGACCTGCCCCTGAAAATGGAGGACTACAACGATGTGATGTGGGATGTTATCACAAAGCTCTACGAGACCGTGGCGCTCAAGCCCGGCGTGCGGGAGCTGCTGGCCCGCCTGAAGGCCGCGGGTGCCCGCATGTGTATCTGCTCCAACACCTGGAGCGCCCAGTGCCGCACCGTGCTCACCCGCTTGGGCATCGATGAATATTTCGACTTCTATGTGGAGGCACAGGGGGCGCTCCACAAGAGCAGGCCGGATGTGTTTTTCCAGACCCTTGCACGCCTGGGCGGCACTGACCCCGACCGGTGCGTTGTCTGTGAGGATTCCCTCTACGCCGCCCGCACCGCCCACGACGCAGGCTTCCGTGTCATCGGCATCGCCGATGCCGCCAGCAAGTCCGATGAGCCCGCCCTGCGGCAGGTCAGCGACCAGTTCCTGACCGACTGGACGGAGCTGGACTGGGACAAAGTATGACCCTGCACCACGCAGAAAGCGGCCCGCAGATGCAGGCCGCTTTCTTTTTCGTGTGATAGACCTATCCTTCCAGAAACGCCCGGAACGCCGCCCTTACGGCGGGTTCGCGCCCCCGGGGGATGGGCACCCGTGCCCCGCTGCGCATCCAGAGCTCCCCGGAGGAGAGCTGAGCGGCGGCGGCAAGGTTGACCACATAGGAGCGGTGGGGCTGCAGAAAACGGGCATCGGCCAGCAGGGGCTTTGCCACCTCGGAAAAGGGCACCCGCAGAGAAAGGGAGGCCACGTCCTCGCCGCTGGCAAGGTGGTAGTGCACCACATGGTGGGTGCATTCCAGATACTCGATGTCCGCAAAGGGCAGGGCCCGCAGACCCATGGCCGTGGTGACCGGGATGACCGGGCCGTATTCCGGCTCGGTGGCCCGGTCCAGCAGGGCTGTCAGCTGCTCCGGACGGAACGGGATATGCAGGTACTGCATCGCGTCCACCCGGAACGCTTCGTAGGCATAAACCGTGGTGTGGGCCAGAAAGGCCAGCGGGGCCCGCACGCCCCGGCGGCGCAGCTCTGCCGCCGCCTGCAGGCCGCTGCACGGGTTGGCGGCGGGCAGCTCAATGAGGTAGAGCTCGTACCGGGAGCCTGCTTCCTCCTGCTGCAGCAGGGCCGCTGTGCTTTCCAGCTGCTCCACGATGCAGGCATCGGCCCGGCGGGCATAATATTCCATGCAGTGGCGCTGCACCCGGCCCCGCAGCACAGGGTCCGGGCTGCACACCGCAATGTGAAAGATCATATCCGCTCCTCCTTTCCCTCTGCACAGCGCTTGATTTTTGCGCCATGAGGGAGTATTATGGACGAAAAAAGAAATGGGGGACACCGCCATGGATCAGCCGCTCGTCAGCATCATCCTGCCCGTATACAACGCTCAGAACCATCTGGCCCGCTGCATCGGCAGCATCCTGAACCAGACCTATAAAAACATTGAACTCATCATCCTGAACGATGGCTCCAAGGATCACAGCCTGCCCGTGTGTGAGGAGTTCCGCGCCAAGGACAGCCGCATCGTGCTGGTGGACAAGGAGAACTCCGGCGTGTCCGACACCCGCAACCTGGGCCTGAAGCTAGCCGGGGGCGAGTATGTCCAGTTCGTGGACAGCGATGACTACATCGACCCGGGCTTCACCCAGCATCTGGTGGAAGCCGCCGAGGCGCACCACGCAGACCTTGTGATCGCGCCCTACAAGATGGTGATCCCCGCCGGGGCCACAAAGCCCGAGCAGGTGCTGGAAAAGCTGGAGGACAATCTGGGCGTGATGAGTGTTGCCCGGCCCCCTGAGGTGCGGGAATACGGTTTCCTGCCCGCCGGGGTCTACGACAAGGACACCTTTGCCCTGCGGCTGATGGACAAGCCCGCCTCCTATTTTTACAGCGTGCTCTGGAACAAGCTCTACCGCCGCATCCTGCTCACCGGCAATGACATCCAGTTCACCAGCGAGATGAAATGGGCCGAGGATCTGGTGTTCAACATGCAGTATATCCAGTATGCCGAGACGTTTGTTTCCATTGACAAAGCCGGTTACTACTACGTCCAGAATCCCCAGAGCATCTGCCACACCCAGATCAACCCGGCCTCCATCGTGCAGAACAAGATCCAGACGTTCCGGTATTATAAAGACCTCTACACCCGCCTTGGGATGTACGAGGAGGTGCGGCCCCAGCTGTATAAGTTCCTGGTGGATATCGCCGAGAGCACCTACCCCTCCGGCCCCTTCAAAAAGATCATTGAGGAAGCCAAGGAATACTGGAAAAACCGGAAAGAATAAACCAAAATCGGGAGACCCCCTGCGGGGTCTCCCTTTTTTGTGGTTATGCTCCGATGGCAGCGCACTTCTTTGCCAGCCAATCCCGCTCTTCTTCATTCAGGCGGGGAGCCAGCTTCTCGAAGACCTCGCGGTGGTAGGCGTTCAGCCAATCCAGCTCGTCGCGGCTCAGAACGCCCGGGACGATGGGGGAGGTGGCGATCGGCACGAACGTGATGGGGCGGAATGCCAGGAACTCGCCGTACTGGTTGGATGCTTTGTGGTAGCACTCCAGCTCATTCTCGATGCGGATGCCGACGACGCCGCCCTCATAGACGCCCGGCTCGTCGGTGACGATCATGCCCGGCTTGAAAACGGTGGTGTTGCGGCCGTTCAGGGCGTGGGGGCCTTCGTGGACGTTGCCCACATGGCTGACGCTGTGGCCGGTGCCGCAGCGGTAGTTGATGAGGTGGCGCCACAGCGGCTCACGGGCGATGGTGTCCAGCATATGGCCGTCGCAGTAGTCCAGCCAGACAGCCCGGGCGATGTCGATATGGCACTGTAAAGTCCAGGTGTAGAACAGGCGCTCGTCCTCCGTCAGCTCACCCAGCGGGTAGGTGCGGGTGATGTCGGTGGTGCCGTCCATATAGGTCGCGCCGCTGTCCACCAGCAAAAAGCCCTTCTTCTCGAGCTTTGCGTGGTCTTCCTCAGTGGCGTGATAGTGCATCATGGCGGCGTTGGGGCCGTAAGCTGCAATGGTGCCGAAGCTCTCAGTCAGGAACTTGTCCTGTGCGCTGCGGTACTTGTGGAGGATCTCGTCGATGGTCAGCTCGGTCAGCTCTTCGCCGGCAGCCAGACGGTTCTCCAGCTCGATCTGGAAGCGCACCATAGCCACGCCGTCGCGGATGTGAGCTTCGCGGGTGTGAGCCAGCTCGACTTCGTTCTTGACGCCCTTCATGGGCAGCAGGGGGTCGGCCTCGTCCTTGACGGTCAGAGCCGGGTTGGCCTGCAGGGTCTGGTAAACAGCGTAGTTGACGGAAACGGGGTCGGCCAGAACGGTCTGCTCTTCGGTCTGGGCGGCGAGGAAGGTAAGCACATCGTCGTACTCAGCCAGCTCCACGCCGTTTTCCTTCAGCTCCGCAGCAGCCTCAGCGCTGACGCGGGCGGTGTTGATGAAGAGCGTCGCCTTATCGGGGGTCACATAGCAATAGGCCATGGCATAAGGGGTGCATTGAATGTCCATGGCGCGGAGGTTGAGCAGCCATGCCAGATTGTCCAGCTTGCCTACCAGCTGTGCGGTGCAGCCCAGCTCAGAGAGCTTCGCACGCAGCTGGCCCAGCTTCTCGGCAGGGGAGAAGCCTGCGTACTCTTTCGGCAGGAGCCATGCCGGGGTAGCGGGCAGGGCGGGACGGCCCTCCGTCCACAGCTCGTCCTCGAGGTTCAGCAGCTTGATGGTGCCTTTCTTGGCGTCCAGTTCTTTCTGCAGGCTGCGCACCAGACCGCAGGAAGCAGTCAGGCCGCAGAGGCCCAGCTTGCCGCCCTCGGGCAGGACTTTGCCGCAGTACTGCTCGGCGGTCGGCACGCCCGGCTCGCCCATCCGCATCAGCTGGATCTCCGTGCCAGCGATCTCCTTCTCGGCCTGCACGAAGTAACGGCCATCGGCCCAGACAGCGCTCTCGGTCATGGTGACGACGAAGTTGGAGTTCTCGCCGTGGAAGCCGGAGAAGTAGGTCAGGGCAGTGTAGTGGTCGGGCATATACTCGCTGGCGTGCGGGTCTCCCACCGGGATGAGGTAGACGTCCACACCGTTTGCCTTCATGGCCTCGCGCAGGGCGGCCAGACGCTCGGGAACGGTATTCATGCTCATGTCAAAAAGCCTTCTTTCTTTATTCTGCCGGAAAAACGTCCGGCGGCGATGGTTTGCTGTACCTTATTGTATCATTCTGGGGCGCAGAATGCAATTCGCAGGTACCATTTTGGTCCTGCCGCCCGAAAACGCAAGCAAATTGCAAAAAATGTTACAAATTTCTCATCAAAAAGGCCGGTTTGCCATTGACAGCCTTGTTATAATAGGAGTGTAGGAATTTTTCCGGGTCAGCACTCAGCGGCCCGGACTGCTTGTAAGGCCAGACAGGCCTGCATAAAAGAAAGAGGCATTTCAGACTATGACCAAGATCGATATTTTCTCCGGCTTCCTTGGCGCCGGTAAGACCACCCTTATCAAGAAGCTCATCAAAGAGTCCTTTGCAGGCCAGAAGGTCGTGCTCATCGAGAACGAGTTCGGCGAGATCGGCATCGACGGCGGCTTTTTGAAGGAGTCCGGCATCCAGATCAATGAGCTGAACGCCGGCTGCATCTGCTGCTCTCTGGTGGGCGATTTCCGCGCCGCTCTGCAGCAGGTGGTGGAGCAGTACCACCCCGACCGCATCGTTATCGAGCCCTCCGGCGTCGGCAAGCTGTCCGACGTGACCCGCGCTGTCGAGGGCGTGGCCGAGCATCTGGATGTTCAGCTGAGCAGCTTCGTCACCGTGGCCGACGTCAACAAGGTCAAGATGTATATGAAGAACTTCGGTGAGTTCTACGACGACCAGATCAGCCACGCAAGCTGCATCATCCTGAGCCGCACCCAGAACGCCACCGAGGAAAAGATCGCCGCCGCTGTGGCCATGCTGCGTGAGAAGAACCCCACCGCCACCATCGTCACCACTGCCTGGGACGCCCTGACCGGCGAGCAGATCCTGAAGGCCATGTCCACCAAGGACGACTTCAAGGCTGAGCTGATCGCCATGGCTGCCAAGGCCAACGAGGAGCACGCCCACGAGGACGAGGAAGAGGAGCACGAACACCATCATCACCACGACCACGATGATGAGCATGACGAGCATTGCTGCTGCGGCCATCACCATGACCACGATGACGATGATGAAGACGAGCATGAGCATCATCACCATCACGACCATGATGACCACGACGAGCATTGCTGCTGCGGCCATCATCACCACCATCATCATGACCACGACGCCGATGAGGTCTTCACCAGCTGGGGCGTCGAGACGGCCAAGAAGTTCTCCAAGGCTGACATTGAGCACGCCCTCACCGAGCTGGACACCGGCAATTACGGCATGATCCTCCGCTCCAAGGGCATCGTGGACGGCGGCGCAGACGGCTGGCTGGAGTTCGACTACGTTCCCGGCGAGTGGGAAGTCCGCGCACGCGGCGCAGACGTCGGCGGCAAGCTGGTGGTCATCGGCTCCAAGCTGGACGAGAAGGCCATCGCCGCACTGTTCGGCTGCTGATCGACCCTGAAAGGATAAAAGATTATGGCAAATGAGATCCCGGTTTACCTGTTTGTGGGCTTCCTCGAGAGCGGCAAGACCAAGTTCATTCAGGAGACCTTTGAAGACCCCAACTTCGACTCCGGCGACAAGACCCTTCTGCTGGTCTGCGAGGAGGGCGAAGAAGAGTACAATGAGAAGAAGTTCGCCTTCCCCGGCGTAACCCTTTACAACCTCGAGGACAAGGCTGAGCTGAACCCCCAGAACCTCGCAAAGCTGGCCAAGGAGGCCGACGCAGGCCGCGTGGTCATCGAGTATAACGGTATGTGGATGCTGCAGGACCTGGCAAACAATCTGCCCGAAAACTGGATCGTCTACCAGTGCATCGCCACCGCCGACGGCACCACCGCGCTGACCTACGCCCGCGACAACTCCATGCGTGCGCTGATGCTGGACAAGATCGCCCGCAGTGAACTCATCGTCTTCAACCGCGCCGAGGCCGTCAACAACGACGCCGCCCGTCAGGAGCTGCACAAGCTGGTGCGTCAGGCATCCCGCAAGTGTGACATCGCCTACGAGTTCAAGGACGGCAGCGTGGCTTACGACGACATCCCCGACCCCCTGCCCTTCGACATCAATGCCCCGGTCATCGACATCCCGGACGACGATTACGGCATCTGGTATATGGACTGTCAGGACGAGCCCCAGAAGTACGCGGGCAAGACCGTCAAGTTCCTCGCACAGGTCTGCCAGACCAACCGTGCCGGCAAGAACAGTTTCGTGCCGGGCCGGTTCGCCATGACCTGCTGCGTGCAGGACATCCAGTTCGTGGGCTTCCCCTGCAGCTACGACGGCTACAAGGCCCTCGAGCAGCGGGCATGGGTCAAAGTGACCGCAAAGGTCGGCTATAAGTTCCATAACATCTACCGCGGCAAAGGCCCGGTGCTCACCGCACTGTCGGTGGAGCCTGCCGAGAAGCCGCTGAACGATGTTGTCACCTTCTCCTAACTGCAGCATAACCAAGGAGGTCATGGCATGAAAGCAATCTTCCGCATTCTGGGTACTGCCGCCGCTGTGGCGGCCACCGGTGCCGCTATCGTCATCATGGACAAGCTCCTGAACGAAAAGGCCGCACCCATCATCGAATCCATCGAGTTCCCCGAGGAAGCCGAAAAGGACGACGCAGAGGCCGCCAAGACCGCCGAGGCATACGCCGAGGGTGAGGCCAAGGCAGAGGCCGAAGCCGCCGCACCGGCAGAAGAGACCGCTCCCGCTGAGGAGCCCGCTGCCCCTGAGACGGAGGCAGCGCCCGCTGAGGCCGCAGAGCCTGTGACCCTGCCCGACCTGAGCGAAGAGCGCCCGGTCTGTGACCCCGAGGCTCCGAACCCGAACCCCGTAGAGGCCGGCCCCGCCGTCGCCCCCAAGGACGAAAACGGCAAGTTCGACCCGACTAAAATCGCCGACGTCTCCGACTTCGGCGACTGGGAAGAGCAGGGGTGCAAAGGGTAATTCCGCACGATAAAAGGGACGCTGTGTATATGCGCAGCGTCCCTTTTCTGTTTTATTCTCCGTGTGCTATCTTCATCAGACGGTCTTTATCCGTCACGGTCACGCCGCCACGATAGAGCTTCACGATGCCCTCACCGGCGAAGTATTTCAGCAGGCGGCTCACCACCTCGCGGGCAGAACCCATGTACTTTGCCATCTGGTCCTGGGTCAGGCGGATATCGTCGCCGCCGGTCTTGGCAAGCTCGTCCGCAAGGAAGATGGCCAGCCGCCGGTCGGCGCTCATGAAGAGGATCTGCTGCATCGTCCACATGGTGTCGGAGAAGCGCTCAGCGGTCATCTGGTAGGCGAAGCACCGCACCTCCACGTTCTGCTGCATGAGACTGCGGAAGACGCCTGCGCTGATGCAGTAGGCTTCGGTGTCCTCTTCGGCGTCGATGTAGAGGTCAAAGTTCACCGAGTTCATGACGCAGGAGGCGGAGAGGATGCAGATCTCACCGCCAAAGAGGCGGTAGAGGGTCACGTCCCGGCCATCGTCGGAGAGAAGATACGCCCGGAACTGGCCAGTGCGCAGCAGCAGGATGCCCACGCAGTTCTCCACCGGGCTGTGGACCCGCTCGCCCTTGCGATAGCGCACCGGGCGGGTAGTGCGGCAGAGCATATCCTGCTGCTCGGCGGTCAGCTTGTCCCAGAAGGGGAAGGCACAGGCGAGACATTGGCGGTGCTCGCCGCATTTAGGGATAGGCAGGATCTCCGGCATCTCAGATCACCCCTTCCGCAGCGCTTTGGCGGCTTCGGTGCCTGCCAGAGCGCCCTCATAGACGGCCTTCGCCACCTGCAAAAGCCCACCGGTGCAGTCTCCGGCGGCGTAGAGGCCGGGGACGGTGGTCTGCATTTTTTCATCTGTCACGATGCGGTCGTTCTCCACGGCGGCACCGATCTTCCGGGCCAGCGCCGTACTGCCCGCAACGCCCAGAGCCACAAACACACCCGCCAGCTCCACCACATCGCCGCCGGACAGCTGGACGCCGGTGACTTTCTGCTCGCCGAGGATGGCGTCGATTTTTTCCGGCCGGACAGTCACCTCCGGCGGAAACTCTGCCGCCAGCGGCGCACCATTCAGCAGGAGGGTGACGCTGGCCGCCACCGGCAGGAGCGCCTGCACCTCATGCAGGGCGTATTCGCCGCTGCCTACCACGGCCACATCTTTGCCGCGATAGAAAAAGGCATCGCAGGTGGCGCAATAGCTGACGCCGTGGCCCTCGAGGCCCGCCAGCCCCGGGATGCGGGGCGTCGCCCGCGAAGCACCTGTGGCGAGGACAACAGCGTCCGCTGGGTAATCTCCATCGAGGGTTTCTACAGTGAGTTTATCAGTATAGGTCAGACCCACGGCCTCGGTGGTCACAAATTTAACGCCCACAGCCTTGGCCCCCTCGATGCCCTGACGCTCCAATTCCGCACCCGATATGGGGGCGGCGAAGCCGTAGTAGTTCTGGATAAGCTCTGCACGGTCAAGCGCACCCGGCCCCCGAGCGAGGACGGTGGTGTCCACCCCCGCACGGGCAGTGTACAGCGCGGCGGACACCCCCGCCGGGCCGGAGCCGATGATTACGATATTGGACATAGTGGGCCTCCTTGTACTTCCTGTATTATCGTAAAATCAGTTACTTTCTTTGCGCGCCGACGGCGCGGGGCAGAGCGCTTTTTCATTAAGGCTGATTGTTCTCTTTTGATGTCAAAAGAGAACCAGAAAACCACCAGCG
>ENA-UERS01000139-UERS01000139.1-human-gut-metagenome-genome-assembly--contig:-NODE-139-length-39353-cov-669.187952_pt1 | contig 39353 bp, 42 predicted proteins | sample MGYA00242991_ERZ507992 | MGnify/ENA primary metagenome ERZ507992 (study PRJEB26167, sample SAMN06115535) | human gut metagenome | host: Homo sapiens | place: China:Chongqing | collected 2015-10-24...
GCAAAATTACAGCAATAAAGTGTTGGAAATGAACGTTTTCGAGTGCCACGGACGACACTTCAGTGCCACGGACTGCCACTTGATTTGAAAACCATTGTTTTTCGGATTTTTCGTTGTTATTTTGCAGCGTGATTCAGATGAATCGGTGTTCATTGGGATGCTTAATTTACTGTATGGAAGACTATGCGGAGGAACATTTGGATGTTCGGAGAGACACGCAATAACAACCGCACAGAACCACTTGAATAATTCATAGGATGAACAAGTATTTGAATATTCATTTGAACACTTATGTGAACAACAATACGTTCAAACGCTTAAACGGAGAGGTGGACGTTCAGAACGGCAACCAACCCAACAAAACAATGTATAATAATCCAAATAGGCAAAAAAATGGAAAAGACAAAGTATGTGGCATTCTCCACCCAAAAAGGAGGCGCAGGAAAGACGACACTCACAGTACTCGTGGCAAGTTACCTGCATTATGTGAAGGGCTACAATGTGGCAATTATTGATTGCGACCACCCTCAGTACAGTATCAGCGGTATCCGTAGCCGTGATACGGAAGCAACCGTCAAGGACGCACATTACAAGAAGATGGCTTATGAGCAGATCAAGAAGTTGAACAAAAAGCCGTATCCTGTAACAAAAAGCAAGGCAGAGGATGCCTTGGAGGTTGCCGAGAAGATGAAGGCAAAGCACCCTACATTGGACTTCATCTTCTTTGATTTGCCAGGAACCGCAAACAACAACGATGTGATTTGCTTGGTTTCCAAGATGAATCATATCTTCACGCCGATTATAGCAGACCGTGTGGTATTGACAAGTTCCATCGGATATGCCAAGACTATCAATGAGGCGTTCATCACCATCGGAAGGGGCAACGTCAAGAGCATTCATCTTGTCTGGAACATGGTGGATGGTCGTGAAAAGACGGAACTGTATGATACCTACGAAAAGGTATTCGCAGAGCATGCACTTTCTGTATTGAAGACATTTTTGCCAGACAGCAAGCGTTTCCGCAAGGAGACTGCCAATGAGAGAAAAGCGGTATTTCGCTCTACAGTGTTTCCCGCAGACAAGAGCCTTGTAAGAGGAAGTAATCTTGACAAGTTGGTGGACGAAGTATTAACAATCATCAAAACATAAGTAACATGGCAAAAAAGACAAAAGCAGAGGAAGAGTATGCCGACCTTGTCATACAGTCCTTGGTTCAAGAAGACTACAGCGTTTCAAAGCCTGTTGAAAGTGCTGCTACATCCAATGAGTCGCAAGACATGGAAGACAAAGGTGATGCACAAGAAGCAGATGGCGCAAAAGTGGATAAAAAATCTACCTCCACAGAAAAGAATGTGGCGATAGCAACTCCACAAGTTCCACAAAATAGAAAGAACAAGACGAAGGATATTGCAGTAAACAAGGAATGCATTGTGAAACGTGACTATGAGGAATCCTTTATGCGAGAGTCGGGAATGACGGCACGCAAAGGAAAGCAAGTCTGCATCCGCAGTAACTTCCATGACCGCATCATGAAGTTGATACAAGTCATCGGCAAGAACGAGGTGACGATAGCCAGCTACATCGACAATGTGTTGGCATCTCATTTCGAGGACTATCAAGAGGATATTGCCGAGTCTTTCGGCAAGCATATCAAGACATTCACTAACATATAAAAATAAGAGACATGAAACAGACAAAGAAGAATTATGGTAAAAAGCCAACGACAACAGTAAGCAAGCAGTCCACTAATGGAAACAAGGGAAATGCACTCCGTAACAGATACACGGAGAAGTTCATACGTCCTACCGAGTTTCCTGCTCGTTCTGGAAGAATGACCTATATTCGCAAGGACTATCATCATATTATTGCGAATATGATACCTCTCATCAGTGATGGAACCGTGTCCATAGCAAGCTACATTGACCATGTTCTGACGGAACACTTCAAGCAATATGGCACAGTGATAGACGAGATGTATTTGGAAAAGCAGCGAACATCTACGAGCGTTAGTGCTTTTGTGGGCAAATAACCTATCGAAGTGTAAGCCTATGGAGAATGTTTTTATCATATTGCTGGTATTGTTCAACTTTTGGACAATATGGTTCTTTATGAGAGAGGAAAAGGAGCGATGTCTGCCGAAAGAGGGAAAAGGTGAAGATACAAAACCACCGATAGACCCTTATGAGTTTGTTCCCAAGAGCCAGTATCAGTATAAGCCTCCCTTGAAAGAAAATAAGGACGAGGATAAGACAGAAAGCAATATGTCCGAGCCAGTGAAAGAGGAAGATGTAACTTTTGAGGAAACACAACAAGAGACAAAATCCTCTGCTCAGATTCCTGACGAAGACTTGGATGAAACTTTCAAGGATTGTCGAATAGAGGATGTACCGACAGAATATTCTGACGAGGACGAGGGTGATGTTCCACGAGCCAAGGGTAAATCCTTTGAGGACATAGACCTTGCTGTCCGCACGGTGAAAAAGCCAAAGGCATCCAAGGCAGAAATGGTACAGGCTGGAGAAGTGTTCAAAGATTTGGATGGAACGGAACTGTTCGCACGGATGATCAATGACGAGAAACTGTTTATGCAGATAGAGGCATCCATAAACATTGCCGTCCAAGCGATGAATGAAAAAGATACGGTGGAGGAAAACATCAGTTCCCGGTTGCCTGACAATTATGAGGACTTCAATATCCTCGATTTTGTGTAACATAAAAAAGTACAAGACAATGAAAAAGAAAGACTACGGCTAAAATCTCAGCTCGCCACTGAATCCACAAGTCGGCATCATGCCGCATGAGTAAACAAAAGTATCAACCGCCAGCCGGGATCATCCAATCCCCAAGGCACAGAAAAAAACGATTTATGAACAAGAAAAACAGAATCATCCTTCTTGCTGCGATGATTGTCGCAGCCGTATCACAGACATTTGCGCAAGGCAACGGACTTGCAGGTATCAACGAGGCAACAAGTATGGTGACCTCCTACTTCGACCCGGGCACGAAACTCATCTACGCCATCGGTGCCGTGGTAGGTCTCATCGGAGGCATCAAGGTGTATGGCAAGTTCTCGTCTGGCGACCCCGACACGAGCAAGACTGCCGCAAGCTGGTTCGGAGCCTGCATCTTCCTCATCGTGAGCGCAACCATCCTCCGCTCGTTCTTCCTATAATATAATAAGGTATAAGACTTATGGCTGACTACCCAATCAACAAGGGCATCGGTCATTCGGTTGAGTTCAAGGGACTGAAGGCACAGTACCTCTTCATCTTCGCAGGTGGACTGCTTGCCGTCTTCTTCCTTGTGGTAGTCCTCTATATGGCTGGTGCGGACCAACTGGTCTGCATCGGCTTGGGTCTCACGCTCGGATCATTGCTTGTATGGGGAACATTCCATCTGAACAACAAGTACGGCAAGCATGGACTGATGAAGCTCCTTGCCGCCAAGAGCCATCCACGCTATATCCTCAACCGAAAGAAAACAAACCGAATGTTCAAACATAAAAAGAAAGAAGAATGAGAAATATCAGAAAATCAAGCACCCTTGAAAGCAAGTTCCCGTTGCTTGCCGTGGAGCAAGGCTGCATCATCTCCAAGGATGGCGACATCACGGTCGCCTACGAGGTGACACTCCCCGAAATCTTCACGGTTACATCGCAGGAGTATGAGTCGGTACATGCCGCATGGTGCAAGGCTATCAAGGTGCTGCCCGACTACAGCATCGTACACAAGCAGGACTGGTTCGTGAAAGAGAACTACGAACCGGACTTGCTGAAAAGCGATATGAGCTTTCTGTCAAGAAGCTACGAGAGACACTTCAATGAGCGTCCTTACCTGCATCACCAGTGTTACCTGTTCCTCACCAAGACCACCAAGGAGCGTATGGCACACCAAAGCAATTTTTCCACCTTGTGCCGTGGGCATATCATCCCCAAGGAAATCAAGAACAAGGAAACGGTCGCAAGATTCCTCGATGCCGTGGAGCAGTTCGCAAGAATCATCAACGACTCCGGCTATATCTCCTTACGCAGACTGACGGATGATGAAATCACAGGCACGGAACGGACAACGGGACTTGTAGGCAAGTACCTCTCGCTCTCCACGGAGAACGTGCAATGTCTGGAGGATATGGAATTGTCTGCAAGTGGTATGCGTATCGGAAACAAACACCTATGCCTTCATACCTTGTCGCAAACGGAAGACCTGCCAACGGAGGTTTCTACGGACAACCGCTTTGAGCGACTGTCCACCGACCGAAGTGACTGCCGTCTGTCCTTTGCCGCTCCAGTTGGCTTGCTGTTGTCCTGCAACCACATCTATAACCAGTATGTATTCATAGACAACAGTGACGAGACCTTGCAGAAGTTCGAGAAAACTGCCCGTAACATGCACTCGCTGTCAAGGTACAGCCGACAGAACGCCATCAACAAGGAATGGATTGACGAGTATTTGAACGAGGCTCACTCACAAGGCTTGCAGTCTGTCCGTGCCCATTTCAATGTTATGGCATGGGGTGAGGAGTTGGAAGAGTTGAAGCATCTTCGCAATGATGTGGGCAGTCAGTTGGCAAGCATGGAATGTGTGCCACGCCACAATACGGTGGATTGTCCGACACTTTTCTGGGCAGCGATACCCGGCAACGAGGGAGATTTCCCGTCAGAGGAGAGTTTCCATACCTTCATTGAGCAGTCAGTGTGCCTCTTCACGGAGGAAACCAACTATATGGATTCTCCCTCACCGTTCGGCATCAAAATGGCAGACCGCATCAGTGGCAAGCCGCTGCACATTGACATCTCTGACCTGCCGATGAGGAAAGGCGTAACAACCAACCGCAACAAGTTCGTGCTCGGACCATCGGGAAGCGGGAAGTCCTTCTTCATGAACCACCTCGTCAGACAGTATTACGAGCAAGGCACGCATGTGGTCTTGGTGGATACGGGAAACTCCTACCAGGGACTCTGCGAGATGATCAACAGAAAGACAGGCGGAAAGGACGGTATCTACTATACCTATACGGACGAGAGTCCCATCTCATTCAATCCCTTTTTCACCGAGGATAAGGTCTTTGACATCGAGAAGCGTGAGAGCATCAAGACTTTGCTCCTGACACTTTGGAAGAAGGACAACGAGCCTGCCACACGAGCAGAAGAGGTTGCCTTGTCAAATGCCGTGTCGCTCTACATCGGTAAACTGAAAGAGGAAAGCGACATCGTGCCGTGCTTCAATACCTTCTATGAGTTTGTGGGAACGGAATACCGCAAGGTACTGGAAGAAAAGAAAGTCCGTGAGAAAGATTTTGATATAGACGGATTTCTCAACGTGCTGGAACCTTACTACAAAGGTGGCGAATATGACTATCTGCTGAACTCAGACAAGGAGCTTGACCTGCTGCACAAGCGGTTCATCGTTTTCGAGATTGATTCCATCAAGGGTGCGCCCGTCAAGGCTGCATAAATAACTATTCCATTAGCAAGGAATTAGGCAAGTGTACATTGAAAAGACCTATCATCCGCCTACTTATCCATTCAACGAAAGACGATGGGGAGTGTAGCATGTAGGAAATCCATAAGTCAATCAGCTATCAGATTGCGACTGAATGGTGGGATGAAAAGATAGACAAAGGATAAAATCTATACTGATTGAATGATAGTCCAAGCGGTATCTGCGCGTACCTGCAACGTAAGATAGCTAAACTCGTTGTATCGTGACACTCATTTTCCAGTCTTTGAGGAGAATAGAGCATGTACTTGTCACGACGCATCTGCAATAAGCAGAAAAGGACGAAAGTCATATCCTCCTGTCTATCAGGCAAGAGTTATTATGCAAGCAAACGGGGATTGCCTAAATCGGAAAGCCACTTGTAAGGCTATGAGGTGCAGACCTCTGAATATCTGACAAGGCAACGGAGCCTCCGTAGTAGTCCGAGCAGGATAATGACCTGCACATGGCAAAGGGAGGCAGTTAATTCTTTTAATACAATTAATGAAAAATGTGTGAGACATTATGAGAAATTCAGAAAGAGTATTAAACAGTCTGGCTATACACAGCCGACAACCGAACTATAAATTTGAGCGGCTTTACCGCCTGCTTTTCAATGAACAGATGTACTATGCTGCCTATCAGCGCATTTATGCAAAGGAGGGTAACATGACCAAGGGGGCAGACAACGCCACCATTGACCACATGAGTATATCACGCATTGAAAAACTGATAATTTCGTTGAAAGACGAGTCATATCAGCCCATACCGTCAAGGAGAGTTTATATTCCCAAGAAGAATGGGAAGAAACGACCTCTTGGCATACCCACATTCAACGACAAACTTCTTCAAGAAGTTGTCAGAATGATTTTGGAAGCGATATATGAAGGTAGCTTTGACAACAATTCCCATGGTTTTAGACCCAAGCGAAGTTGTCATACAGCCTTGCAACAAATTCAAAAGTCATTCAATGGGACACGTTGGTTCATAGAAGGGGACATCAAAGGCTTCTTTGACAATATCAATCATAACACATTGATAGACATTTTAAGGAAGCGAATTGACGATGAGCGTTTTCTTCGATTGATACGCAAGTTCCTCAATGCGGGATTTATTGAAAATTGGGTATTCAACAAAACATATAGTGGCACGCCACAAGGTGGAATAATCAGCCCGATATTGGCAAACATCTACCTTGACCAACTTGACACTTATATGCGTGAATACATCCAAAAATTCAACAAGGGCAAGGAAAGAGCAGACAATCCCGAAAGGGTGAAATTTGAGTACGGCAAAAGTCGTGCAGTGTTGAAACTCAAAGCGGTAACAGACAGGGAAGAGCGCAAATCCATAGTCAAAGAAATAAAACACTTTGATAAGGAAAGAGCAAAAATTCCTTGTGGTGTGGATATGGATGCAAATTTCAGACGCCTAAAATATGTACGGTATGCAGATGATTTTCTGTGTGCTGTCATTGGAACAAAGAAAGAGGCGGAAGCCATCAAGCAGGACATCAAAAAGTTTCTTGCCGAGAAGCTTTCGCTTGAACTTTCAGATGAGAAGACACTCATTACACATGGAAGAAAGTCTGCAAAGTTCCTCGGCTATGAAATCTATATCCGCAAATCTGTATTGACCAAGAGAAACAAGGCTGGCAGATTGACAAGACCCTTTAATAATAAGGTGTACTTGAAGATGCCGACGCAAGTGATTAGAAAGAAACTCCTTGACTATGGTGCATTGGAGATAAAGATGCACAATGGAAAGGAGTTTTACAAGCCTAAGCACCGACCATATCTCATCAACAGTGATGACTTGGAAATCTTGGAAAGATACAATGCTGAAATAAGAGGTATCTATAACTTCTATTCAATAGCAAACAATTGTCATTCGCTTCATACATTCAAGTATATCATGGAGTATAGCATGTACAAAACCTATGCGTCCAAGTATAGAAGTTCTGTAGTGCAAATCTGCAAGAAATACAAGAAAGACGGAGTGTTCACAGTAAGCTATAAGAACAGAAAAGGACAAACCTTAAAGAGGCAGTTTTACCACGATGGGTTCAAGCGTAAGAAACAAGAATATGGAGATTGCTATGACAGATTACCTGTTCAATACTTTTACCACGGAACAAGTCTTATCGACAGATTAAAGGCAAACCGTTGTGAATTGTGTGGAAAGGAAAACGTAAAACTTGATATGCACCATGTGAGAAAACTCAAAGACCTTCAAGGAAAGGAAGATTGGGAACGCCACATGATTGCACGCAAGCGTAAGACGATAGCTTTATGTCGTAGCTGCCATAAGAAAGTCCATTACGGTAGAATAGACTGATAGAATTAATGGAGAGCCGGATACGCCGAAATGTGTAAGTCCGGTTCGGGGGCGAGCATTTGGAAACCTACCATAGTAATATGGCAAGGCGCTGGGTGCTTAGCCTACACCATCCAATCCTGTTCCCGGTCACAACCATCATCATCATGGAGCTGTTCATCAACAAGATGCGCCGCCTGAAAGGCATCCGTAAGATGATAGTGATAGAAGAAGCATGGAAAGCGATAGCTTCGGCAAACATGGCTTCCTATATCAAGTATCTTTATAAGACGGTCAGAAAGTTCTTCGGTGAGGCGGTTGTGGTGACGCAGGAAGTCGAGGACATCATATCCTCCGCTATCGTGAAGGACAGTATCATCAACAACTCAGACTGCAAGATACTCCTTGACCAGAGGAAGTTCATGAACAAGTTCGAGCAGATACAGTCATTGCTCGGATTGACGGAAAAGGAGAAGTCACAGATTCTCTCCATCAACCAGTCCAACGACCCCTCACGTCTCTACAAGGAAGTATGGATAGGACTCGGAGGAACACAGTCGGCAGTATATGCCACAGAGGTGTCCACGCAGGAATATCTCGCCTATACGACTGAGGAAAGTGAGAAACTGGAGGTGAGGGCATTGGCGGAGAAACTCGGTGACGACATGGAAGCTGCCATCCGACAGCTTGCAGAGGACAAACAAGAGAACAAGTAAATTCATTATCCACTTAATCCAAAAGTAAAAATGAGAACAAAAGTAATCATGACAATCTGCCTGTTCCTGCTGATGGTGGGAAAGGCAAGCACACAGTGGTCTGTCATAGATCCTACCAACATTGCGCAGAGTATCATCAACTCGTCCAACAACATCGTCCACACGTCTTCGACGGCTCAGAACATGATCAACAACTTCAAGGAGACCGTGAAAATTTACGAGCAGGGCAAGAAGTACTACGATGCGCTGAAGTCGGTGAACAACCTCGTCAAGGACGCACGCAAGGTGCAGCAGACCATCCTCATGGTGGGTGACATCACAGACATCTACATCAACAACTACCAGAAGATGATGCACGATGACAATTTCTCCGTGGAGGAACTCTCCGCCATCGGCTTCGGCTACACCAAACTGCTGGAGGAAAGCAACGATGTGCTGACAGAACTGAAGAACGTGGTGAACATCACGACCCTTTCCATGACGGACAAGGAGCGAATGGACGTGGTGGAACGCTGCTACTCGAAGATGAAGCGTTACCGCAATCTCGTGAGCTACTACACCAACAAGAACATTTCCGTGAGTTATCTGCGTGCCAAGAAGAAAAACGACCTCGACCGCATCATGGGACTCTACGGCAAGTCTAACGAGAAATACTGGTAGCCTATGGATTTCGAGAATCTTCACCAGATACTGCGTTCCCTGTATGACGAGATGATGCCGCTGTGCTCCGACATGACGGACATCGCCAAGGGACTTGCAGGACTTGGGGCGCTGTTCTATGTCGCCCTGAGGGTTTGGCAGTCACTGTCAAGGGCAGAGCCGATAGATGTATTTCCGCTGCTCCGTCCGTTTGCCATCGGACTTGCCATCATGTTCTTCCCGACCATCGTGCTCGGTACGCTCAACAGCGTGATGAGTCCCATCGTGCAAGGTACACATTCCATGCTGGAGACACAGACCTTCGACATGAATGAATACCGGGCGCAGAAAGACAAGTTGGAATATGAGGCGATGAAACGTAATCCGGAAACTGCATACCTTGTAAGCAACGAGGAGTTTGACAAGCAGCTTGACGAACTCGGCTGGTCACCCGGCGACGTGGTGACAATGGCAGGAATGTATGTGGAGCGTGGCATGTACAGCATGAAAAAGAGCATCCGTGATTTCTTCCGTGAACTGCTGGAGCTGCTATTTCAAGCCGCTGCACTGGTCATAGACGTACTGAGGACATTCTTCCTCATCGTCCTGTCCATCCTCGGTCCGCTTTGTTTCGCCATATCGGTATGGGACGGATTCCAGTCCACGCTGACGCAATGGTTCTGCAGGTACATACAGATTTATCTCTGGCTACCCGTTTCGGACTTGTTCAGTACCATCCTTGCCAAGATACAGGTGCTGATGCTGCAAAACGACATCGAGGCATTGCAGAACGACCCGAATTTTTCCATTGAGGCAAGCAACGGTGTTTACATCGTTTTCCTCATCATCGGAATCATCGGTTACTTCACCATACCGACCGTGGCGGGATGGATCATACAGGCAGGTGGTGGCATCGGCAACTACAACCGGAATGTGAACACGGCAGGCTCACTGGGCGGAAGCATCGCAGGAGCAACGGCTGGAAATGTGGCAGGACGTGCCGGAAGGCTCATCAAGAGCGGATTCAAGAAAATATAGTCATTCATGAACAATACAACGAAAAGAAAAATGGAATTCAAGTCATTGAAGAATATCGAGACCTCGTTCAGACAGATACGCCTGTTCTGCATCGTCCTCGTCATCGGTTGCGCTGTTGTTGCAATATGCTCGGTGGTGTTCGCATTCCGATTTGCGGAGAAGCAACGCGAGAAGATATACGTCCTTGACGGAGGCAAGTCGCTGATGCTCGCCCTCTCGCAAGACCTCTCACAGAACAGACCTGCCGAGGCAAGGGAACACGTGAGACGCTTTCATGAGCTGTTCTTCACGTTATCGCCGGAGAAGAGCGCCATCGAGCACAATGTGAAACGAGCCTTGCTGTTGGCTGACAAGAGCGCATACAATTATTACCAGGACTTTGCGGAGAAAGGTTTTTATAACCGACTCATTGCAGGAAACATCAACCAGTCGCTGCAAGTTGACAGTGTGGTCTGTAACTTTGATAACTATCCTTATCAAGCCAAGACCTACGCACGGCAGGTGATACTCCGAGAGAGCAACGTGACGGAGAGAAGTCTTGTCACCGTATGCAGGTTGGTGAATGCCACACGCTCCGATGATAACCCGAATGGTTTTACCATTGAAGGTTTCACCATTGTGGAGAACAGGGACATCAGTACAGTAGAACGATAAAAATAGCAAGAATGGAAAATCCGATTAAGACAATCCAAGAAAAGGTGAATGGTATGAAGGGAAGACTGCGTGACAGGCTGGATTCCCTTCCGCCAAGGGTGAGACTGAAAGTCGTGCTCGTCATGTTCGGCTTGTTTGCCCTCTGTAGCCTTTACATGATAGGTTCAGCCATCATCAACTTCGGAAACGGCAAGACCTCAAATATAGAGGTTGAGCACATTGAGAGTGTAAAGTTGCCCACTGACAAGGGGCAGCAAGTGACCAACCTGAATGAATTGACACATGGAGAAGGAGAAGAATGACAAGGTGGAGCCGGATAAGGCTCCAAAGGAAAAGAAGCCTTTGACAGAGGAACAGCGTATCAAGCGCAACAAGATGATAGCCATACCGTGCATGTGTCTCGTCTGCGCATTGGTGTTATGGCTCATCTTCAAGCCGTCGGCATCAGAGGGTGAGAAAGGCAGCAAGGGATTCAACATGGAAATGCCCGATGCGGAGAAGACAGATGTAGAGGCAGACAAGCGCAAGGCATACTCCAAGGAGGATCTTGCCAACAAACAAAAGGAGAAAGGCAGAGCCATGAGCACCCTTGGAGAGTATATGCCAAGCATGGACTCCACGGCATCGGAGCAGGACAAGGACTTTGACTTGATGCAGTCTGGTGGACAGCCTACAAAAGCGGAAAGACAGGAGACGGATGCCATCCGCTCGTCTGCCGAGGCATACCGAACCTTGAACACGACCTTGGGCGGTTTCTATGAACAGCCACAGCAAGGGGAAAGCAGCGAAGATGCTGAGTTGAGGAAACGTCTTGATGAGCTGGAGGCAAGCATGATGCAACAGGAAAGCAAGCGTTCCAATATGGACGAGCAAGTTGCCCTTATGGAGAAGTCCTATCAACTTGCGGCAAAGTACATGCCTGGTGGAAATGCCAATGCAGCAAGTCCTTCATCAGCAGAAACTGCAACAGAGGAAAACAAGGAAGCTGTCACCAAGGGCAAGAAAGCCAAGATTACACCTGTAAGGCAAGTTCAAAGGCGTGTAGTCTCGTCCTTGAACCGCCCCATGAGTAACGGGGAGTTTGTAGCCTCTTACTCGGAAAAGGCTTCGGCAAGGTTCAATACCGCCATCGGAAGAGGTGGTGTTTCCGACAAAAACACGATTTCTGCCTGCATCCACGGCAACCAGACCATAACGGACGGACAGGCAGTAAGGTTGAGATTGTTGGAATCTATGCGTGTCGGCAATAGGGATATACCACGAAATTCTGTCATTGTCGGAGTGGCACGATTGCAAGGCGAAAGGCTTTCCATAGCCTTGAAGTCCATTGAGCACAACGGCATGATTATACCGATTGAGCTTGCCGTTTATGACAATGACGGTCAGGAGGGCATCTTCATTCCGAAGTCGATGGAGGTTGACGCAGCCAAGGAAGTCGGTGCCAACATGGGAAGCTCGCTGAACAGCAGCATCAACATTTCCTCCAATGCCGGGGCACAGCTTGCCTCCGACTTGGGAAAAGGTGTCATACAAGGCGTGTCGCAGTATATCTCCAAGAAGATGCGTACCGTCAAGATACACCTGAAGGCTGGCTACAGAGTCATGCTCTACCAAGAGGAAGATTAGCCGAAAGGCAACAACATTTATACCACTTAATTCAAAAGTTTAATTAAAAGCAAACCAAAATGAAGAAGACAACAATCATGTTCGCCATTATGCTGGGCGTAGCCTGCACTGCATCAGCGCAGAAGACAGGCAAGAAAAAAGCGCAGAAGTCTGTAAAGACTGAGCAAGTAAGTAATGTTTCTTCCGACCAGGAAGAGAAACTGACCTTGACCAAGGAGGTGTATCCGCAGAAGGAAGAGAACAGCAACCTCTATCATGGCTTGACCAAGAAGCTGACCTTCGACCGCATGATTCCACCTCATGGTTTGGAAGTGACTTATGACAAGACGGTTCATATTCTCTTTCCTGCCTCTGTCAAGTACGTTGACTTGGGTTCAGAGGACCTTATTGCTGGCAAGGCGGACGGTGCAGAGAATGTTATCCGTGTAAAAGCAGCCGTGAAGAACTTCAAGAAAGAGACCAATATGAGCGTCATCACGGAGGATGGCTCATTCTACACCTTCAATGTGAAGTATGCCAAGGAACCACTCATGCTCAATATCGAGATGGCGGACTTCATCCATGACGGTGAGGCGGTGAATCGTCCGAACAATGCGCAGGAGATTTATCTCAAGGAGTTGGGCAAGGAAAGTCCCATGCTGGTACACCTCATCATGAAGTCCATCCACAAGGAGAACAAACGCAAGGTGAAGCACATCGGCAGCAAGCGTTTCGGGATCCAGTATCTTTTGAAGGGCATCTATGTACACAGCGACTTGCTGTATTTCCACACAGAAATCAAGAACCAGAGCAACGTGCCGTTTGACGTGGACTATATCACGTTCAAGGTGGTGGACAAGAAGGTGGCGAAACGAACCGCCATTCAGGAGCAGGTGCTTCTTCCTGTCCGTGCCTACAACTATGTGGTGCGTGTGGCTGGCAAGAAAACGGAGCAGACGGTGTTCTGCTTGCCGAAATTTACCATTCCCGACGACAAGGAGCTTGTCGTGGAGATGAACGAGAAAGAAGGCGGTCGCCATCAGTCGTTTGTCGTGGAGAACAGCGACTTGGTGCGAGCTTTGACAATCAACGGACTTAGCGTGAAGTAACGGATGAAAAGAAGAAACATTGCAATCATGACAATGCTTGCCCTCACCGCAGGGCAGGCATTCGCCCAAAGATGTCTTCCTCAGATGAAAGGCATCGAGGTGAAGGTCGGCATGGCAGACGGAGTATATAACGGCAAGAAGTCCTGCAAGGCTGGCTATTATGCAGGTCTCGGACTTTCGAGCTATACCAAGGGTGGTGACAAGTGGACGTATGGGGCGGAATATCTGCAAGTACATCAGCCTTACCGTGAAACTTCCGTTCCAATAGCACAAATGACGGGCGAGTTCGGTTATTCCTACAACTTCCTTTCCGACAACAGCAAGACGGTGCTGTTCTATATCGGAGGTACGGCACTGGCTGGCTATGAGTCCGTAAACTGGGGCAAGAGAACCATGTCAGACGGAGCGACCTTGCAGAACAAGGGAGCGTTTATCTATGGCGGTGCCGTGGCATTGGAAACGGAAATATACCTGTCGGATGCAATAGCTTTGACCGCTTCCGTTAAGGAAAGGCTTGTTTGGGGCAACAGCACGGGGCATTCCCATACGCAGTTTGGTATCGGCATGAAGTTCATCATCAACTAAAACAGTGAGCCTATGGACATCAATGAAATCAAACAAGTGCCTATCGTGGACTTTCTCTATATTCTCGGCATTGAGCCTGTCAAGCACAAGGCTTCGGGACTTTGGTATCATGCGCCATACCGCAATGACCGCAATCCTTCGCTTCGGGTATCAACGGACAAGAATGTCTGGTATGACTATGGCATCGCCAGAGGTGGTGACATCTTCAACCTCGCAGGGGAGTTCATCAACAGCAATGAGTTTGTGGCACAAGCCAAGTTCATATCTGAAACGCTTGGTGGCAGTTTCCCGACATCGTTTCCGCATTATCAAAGGATAGCGGAAAAGGCTGTGAAGGTAAAAGGCAATCCCTTTAGTGATATTGTGGAAAAGCCTTTGAGTCATCCTGCACTTCGGCAGTACTTGCGTGAGCGTGGCATATCGGCTGACGTGGCGAGCCGTTTCTGCTGTCAGGTGGAATACCGATACAATGGCAAACAGTTCTTTGCTGTCGGTTTCAAGAACAACAGCGGTGGCTACGAGATACGCAACCGCTTCTTCAAAGGTTGCGTGTCGCCAAAGGACATCACTCTCATTGGCAGGAACAGCAACGTCTGCCATCTGTACGAGGGTTTTATGGATTTCCTCTCTGCCGTAATTCTCTGTATTGGTCGTGGTGAGGATCATATTATCCTCAACTCGGTGGCGAATATGCAAAAGGTGCATCATCTTTTAGATGGCTATGCACAAGTGTACTGTCACTTGGACAATGACGAGGCAGGCGAGAATGCCTGTGTCGAACTGCAAAAACGATATGGTGATAAGGTCATTGACCATTCGCATCTATACACAGGTTACAAGGACTTGAACGAGTACCTGATGAGCCATAAGACAAGAAAGTAACAATCATTCAAAAACATCAAGACAATGAAGAAGAACAATAAAATCAAGAAATCAGTGAGCGTGTTGGCATTCCTTTTCGTGTGTGCCGTGTCGGTAATCCTTTCATCGTGCAGCGATGAGCTGGACATTCAGCAGTCGTATCCTTTCAAGGTGGAGACGATGCCTGTGCCAAAGGACATTGTGCGTGGACAGACTGTTGAAATCCGCTGCGAGTTGAAGGCGGAGGGAAAGTTTGACGGCACCATCTATACCATCCGCTATTTTCAGCATGACGGAAAAGGCTCGCTGAGAATGGAGAACGGAACGGTGTTCCTGCCAAACGACCGCTATCTGTTGGAGAACGAGAAGTTCCGTCTTTACTACACCTCGGCAAGTACGGAGACACAGACGCTGACAGTGGTGGTAGAGGACAACTTCGGCAAGTCATACGAAATGGAGTTCAGTTTCAACGATACTGATGAGGAGGAAGAGTTTGCGAGAAGTGCCAACAAACTCGGTAGCGTATGAGGTTGATGATATTGTTAGCCTTGCTTCTTGTGTCGGGCAGCTTGTCTGCCCAGACGCAAGGGGCGATAAAGCGAGTTTGTCATGTGTCACGTTTTGAGTTGGCTGTCGCCTGCATCAAGAAGTACGAGGGTCTGCACGGACCGAAGCACCATCCTTATGTCGGATATGGACACAAGCTGTTGCCTGGCGAGAAGTTTTCTCCAAGAATGTCGGAACGGCAAGCCGATGCCTTGCTGCGCTCTGACCTCAGAAAGCTCTGCGCCATGTTCCGTGGTTTCGGTCGTGACTCCCTGCTCTTGGCTGCACTTGCCTACAATGTGGGGTGTGGAAAGGTGATAAAAAGCCGGATGTATGCCAAGATGCGAAGTGGCAACAGAAACATCTATCGTGACTATGTGGACTTCAAAAGGTGGAATGGAAAGATAGTGCCTTCCATCGAGCGAAGAAGAAAAATGGAGTATCTGCTCTTGTTTACTCCATAGAATAAGGTTTTATAAAATAGGACAGTCCTTTTGATTGGGGGCTGTCCTTTGTTCTTTGCAAGCATCGCAGATAAGGAAAAGACGGTTTCTTTGCCACTTTCTTTTCCGCTCCTCGGCTCATGAAAGAAAGTGGCGGAACGAATTTTCATCGCTCCGCCGATATGGATTTTATGTTGTTGCAACCATTCGTTGCTCTATAAGTCTTGCATTGCTGTTCACCAAGTTGATGATGTCGGCATGGTGCTTGGTGTCCTTGTTCTGTAGTCCGTGGCATTGTACGACTTTCATCTGTTCGAGAGAAAACTCCACGGTCTCAACCCTTTGTTCGGCTATTCTTGCTGAGAAGATGATGCAGTCGGGATTGAGTGAGTAGTTTGTACCGCTGCCTACGCAATGGTGCATCGCCTTACCCTCAAGAACGTGCTCCCTGACGCTTTCAAGCATTCTCACCACGATATTGCCGTCCGTGAACATCAAACCGAAGAAACGGCTCTTCATTTCCTTGAACTTGTCCTCGTTCTTCAATGCCTTGCGTATCTCCTCCTCGGTGCGCTCCTTTTCTTTCTTTGCTCTGATTTTCTCGGATATTCTGTCGTGCTCGGCTTCAAGGTTGTCGGGACAAATGTAATGTGGACTTCTGATGTCCTTGCCCATTTCTACCAACATACAGATGTAGTCCGCCCATTTGCCGATGTCTGTAATAAGGTAATGGTTGCGGTTGGCTATCTTGTAGGCATTCCAACAAGTTTCCAAGTGCCGTGGGTGGTCTATGAAGTGGCGGACGTGTCCGTAACGACATTGTTTCATCATCGTTTCGATGCGGTGGTCTGTCAGCATTGCCTTGAACAATGTAAGCGGTTCGATGCCGTGAAACGCTCCGTCAAAGCCGTTGCGCCATATCTGAGGAATGACTTTCATATCGGGGCAGACCGGAAATGAAGCAATATGTTGATAGGTGGTGTTGTCCTTGCGCAGTTCAATGTCGGAGTCGTAGCAGAATGTATCCATATAGATACCCATTGTGCGCTTGCGTGCCATAACCTCCACCTTGCCTTTCTCGTTCATCCAATAGCGTGCCACCTCCCAACAATAGATGTCTGCCTTTTGTCCCTTGCGGTAATAGGCTTTCATCTGAAAGACACGCATCAGTTGCAGTCCCTTGCGCTCGGACAGTACGCTGAAGTAGGTGGCAGACATTGTCTTCTGTCGCTTGGTGCGCTGCACCTCCAATTTAGCCTTGCACTTGGGACAAACGCATCTGTCCGCTTCCCCGTCCATTGTCCATGTGTGTCCGCAGTCCATGCAGGTGGTCTGTCCGTGCTTCAACTGAAAGGCGTAGTGGTCAAGACACTCACGGAACGCCCATTTTGTCTGCTCGCTCTTGATAGGTCGTAACCCCTTGTTTGAGGTTACGACTTGCTTCTGATATTTCGTTCTTGGTTTCATAACGTGTCGAATAATGATGGTTGATGTACTTCGTTGTCTGTTCTCTGTGAGGTGCGCTTGGCGGTATCTCGGTTACGCATCTTGTTCATCTGCTCTTGCTGATATTGGCGGATGGCTTCCTGTCTTGCCTGTGCCTTCTCCTCCTCTGTGAGTTCGATGTGGTGGTTAACAGACACTTGGCAGTTTAATGGTTTTCCTACCTCGATGTCCTTCTCCTCGTAGTAGTGGATGGCTTGCCCATATATCTCGTCATCGCAAAAGCCGTTGCAACCGCTCTTCTGTACCCAATTAAGGATATAGGTGACGCAATCGTCTATGTTCTTGTCGGGGTTGTCATACTTGGCTGCAAAGAGTTCGTCCTCCATTGCACGCTCCTCCAAATAGGCTTGTATGGTTCTCTTGAAATATTCTGTAGTGTTCATATCTGATGTTGTTAAAGGGGTTGTTACTCATGATAGATGATGTCGCAGTCCTCAACTTCTGTAGGCAGTCCGAAAAACGGATAACGGCTGAAGTAAGGTTCTGTGCACATGTCCTCGTTGTATCTTGGACTTACTATCTCTATATTGTTCTTGCGCATGGCTTCGTCCACCATACGGATTTCCTCGTCTGTCAGTCCGCTTGCATCGCCGTTGATGATGTAGCAGAGTGACCATGTAGGTATTGCTTCAATGCTTCTGTTCATATCGCTTGTACTTTAAAGTGTTAATAACCAAATGAAAGTTCCAATCAGTACCACCATAGAAAGAATGGAAATGATGATGCCGAAGATGAACTTCACAATTCCCAATATGACTTCACCGACCATGCAGAGAGCCATATATCCCAACCAAGCCACCAAAGTGATGAGGGTTGAGCCGACTGCGGAGAGTAATCTCCACCAAGTCTGTGTTATGTTGATGTTTGTTGTCATATAGCCTTGAATTAAATTTATTTGCGGTTCCAGGAACTGAAGGGAAGTTCTCGTTTCTTCACCTTTTTGTCGCTCCCTTTTCCGACATTTTTTTTGCGTCTTCCTGTCGCATCGGTCGTTTCGTTTCAGGTGCCTTTCAAGGGCGGCGAGGCTGGAAATACAAGGTTTTTCGGAAAAATACTACCCAACGGTGTGGAGATTTTTTCGAAAACCGAAGGCTTGACCTTTTATTTCCAAAGCCCGCTGCCATACCTTTGCACCTGCACGATAACGGTTGATGCCAAAAGGAAAGACCATGTGGAGGAAAGAAAATCAGAGCGGCAAATGAAAATAGAAACTTCACGGAAGTTTTTGGACTGTGCGATAAAAAATGGAACTGCGAGTTGTGGTTATAAAAGTTGCATTCAGTACTGATAGCTTAAAGTTGTTTAGACTGACACTTTGACATTATAAAATTTCCCAAATAAAATAGGCATGATGTTTGTATTTGATATTAATGAATTTTGAATGATACGACTCAGCCAACAGTCCCGGCTAAGCCGCATGGATTAAAAGGGACTTAAACGTAAGCGACAATGGCATTAACGTATAAAACATTAAGTTCAAATTTTGCTAAAGTAAAGGATAAAAGTGTTGCTCAATTAGGAACATTCATTGGTGGAAAAGTTGGAGAGAATATAAAATCTGAAGTGTTTAAAAACGGATGCGCTATCAGATTGTCATATGCTTTCAACTATTCAGGAGTACCAATATCACCATCCGATGGGGCCGTTTCTTCTGGTGCTGATAAAAAATGGTATCTCTATCGTGTGTCTGATATGAAGAAATTTATCATAAAACATATAGGAGGTACTCCTTTGAAAGGTTCTACTGCAAATAGCTTCAAAGGCAAAAAAGGCGTTATCGTCTTTAATGATTGTAATTGGAGCGATGCCACCGGACATGTTGATTTGTTCAATGGTATACAATGTGAGTATGAAGCAGCTAACGATTATTTCAATAATTGCAATTCGGAGTTACTATATACTCTCAAGTAATTTTTTTGAGGGTGTCTCTTTCTATGAATAGACACCCTCCTTTAATATTATACCCTATGAAAAAGTTCCTTTTTATTTTTCTGTCATGTTTACTTTTCCTACAGCTGACAGCTCAGACCATTGTAAAATTTGACAATGGTAATAACATTATATATAAAAACTTACAAGGAAAAACTATTGTAAAGAATAAAAAATATACAATAGCATTTACTGATACGATTTCATCTATCGGCTTTGTCGGCACGAGAAAAGGTGAAATAGTTTGTATTAATAATGCAGGTAAAGAACTATTTGAAGTATATAAGATTGACAATGGTCCAGATTATGTCAGTGATGGCTTGTTCAGAATTGTAGGAAAAAACAGCAAAATAGGTTTTGCTGATACATGTGGAGCTATTGTTATTCCACCCGTTTTTTCGTATGCTACACCTTTTCACAATGGAGAGGCTAAAGTTTCTTTTGGCGGCAAGAATGAAAAACAAGGAGAATACCAATCATGGAAAAGCAACCTTTGGTTTTTGATAAAGAAGTCCAAATAGTTTTTAAAAGCATTGGATATGTTTTTTAACAGAACTAACAAAAGTAGCAGAATATTTCCAAAGCCCGCTGCCATACCTTTGCACCTGCACGATAACGGTTGATGCCAAAAGGAAAGACCTTGTGGAAGAAAGAAAATCAGAGCGGCAAATGAAAATAGAAACTTCACGGAAGTTATTGGACTGTACGATTATCGCATACTCATTTCTGAGAAATGGATACAACGTCGTCTTACAAACGTCTTGAAAAATGGAAATCGCATACAAAAATGGCACAGCCATCAGAGAAATTCCGATGAAAGAAGAGTATGGCTTGTCCATGCTTCTTGCATCGGGTTTTCTCCAAGGCTGTGCAGCCAAGCATGAAAGTGGTCATTGAGGTTTACATCAATGACTTCTTTCATGTGGTGGAGTATGCAAACAAAATGGTACGACAAATCAAGGAATGGTGTTTCTTTTGATCGGTTAGCTTGCAACCGACAAAAAGAAGCACTTTTCCTCATGCCGTACTACTGAGACATGAAAGGGTGGCGTGCCACTGTTTCATGTCGTTTGGATTGTGTGATAAAAATGGAACTGCGAGTTGTGGCTATAAAAGTCAGCTGTTGTCAGCACGGCAAACAAAGAAAAGTCCTTGGCAGTATAGTCTTGAAGTATTTCAAGGCATACCGCCAAGGATTTTTCTTGCCGTGCCATAGTCGGAGGAAGTTAGTCTGAGGTACGAGGACTGTCTTTCTGCGACGACGGCTGACTTTTATAAAGATTGTAGCATATCAAAATGATATATTCAGTATACTTGTTAACCCTAACAATAAAAAAAGATAGCCTTCTTATATAAATTCGTCAAGTAATAGAAAAAAGAATAAAAAAGTGTTAAGAAATATACAATTTATGATATAATATCAGTATATTTGCACTATAAAAATAACAGTGTAAGCATAAACGTAATACTTATTTTGCCACCTTAGATGAATGTTTTTGGTGGAATCATTGATACAGTAGAACGTTTCTCTGATATAGCTCATATATTTTAAAGTAAGTACTGTGTATGAATATAATTAAAAAATGAACAATATGAAGAATTTAAAATTACTTTCTTTATGCATCGTTTCTATGTTAGTTGCATGCTCTGATGATGTTGATATTACAGGGATAATGAATCCCAATGTTGCGACAACCAATGTTCAATCTACCCGTTCATTGGAAAATAGTTCTGATATGCTTTTTTCTGTGGAGACAACTAAAGAACAATTGGATTCTTTTAAGTCGATACAGAAATATTGCTATTCCCGTCCCTACCGTACAAATTCCAGTATTGAGAGGATGGATCAATATTTCAATTCCAATCTTTATGCGATAACAAATCTACCTATTACAATAGAAGTAAAAACTCCAGGTAAGGGATATTCTCAAAAATATTTTACTTGTGATGGCAGTAAACGTGAAGTAAAGCTTACAGATAATCAAAACATAAACGATGTAAAGCAACAATTCTATATAGTAAAACCAGCTGCTGTTACTGGCATATCAAATATTATATATTCACAAAAATCGGGAACCCCTCTTGTTGTAGGTGGATATAAAGGTAAGGATTATAAAGTTCTTATGGCAAAAGAAACTGCAAATCTAGATAAATCAATGTATGATTGGAGTTTTATTCCATCAAAGTCTTATACCGGGTATTTTGGTATTCAGAACCAAATGTATTTCAATACATCTTCTACAAGTATGTCGGATTTCTTCTATAATTCTTTGGAAGTCAATTCAAATAACGAGATACGATATGCTAGATATAATAGCAAGCCTACTCAAGAGTTTAGAATATCTCCAATTAAAAGGTTTACTATATGTGATATAACTTTTGATGAAAGTAGTGCAATCGTTACAGATGGTACACCATATACTATAAAGTCAGAATGCGATTATAACTATGCTGATGAAGGTACCTTTGTAACAGATGTAAAAACTACAGTATTTGATCAATCATGTTTTAATCAGTATGCGAGTTATATTGATTTTAAGCTTGATGATCCTTGCTGTTTTCAAATTCCAGATGTGAAGGCCAAGCAGATTGTACTTCCACATAAAGCAACGGGAGGCAAAGCATCATATTTTAATCGTTCCAATATTTCTAAAACTGTATCATTCTCAATAAGCGGTTTAGCTCCAGCAAATTGTTATATAAAAATAGAATCACAATTGCAAACATATAACGTTTCTATATATTATGTGGCTACTGCAAAATATGAGAATCGTATAATAAAGTTTGCTGGTATATGGAAAGGTGTGGTAGTTGCAAATCCTGAAACAAACCCACCTACACATACTGCAAAATATTACGATTATAAAACAGGAAATGAGATACTTCCTAATTATGCAGCAAAATTTAAACATTCACTAAAAACAATAATAAAATGAAAATAATTGGACAGTTTGGCGTTTTTTTTATAATGCTTTTAATCTCTTCTTGTTCAAAAGAAGAGTATACTCCGAATGTGCTAGATGAAAATAGCCAAGAAAAGACAGTTTATCAAGAAAGAAGAAAAGATGCTCCAGATGTAAAGACAAAAAAAATCTTAAACCAAAAGACAAGATTCATTGGGGAAAATGGGGAACAGCTTTGTAATTCGGATGCTCTACTAGGGTATTCGTATAACATTGGAAATTCTATTATGGGAGATGTTAGGAATATAGGTATGCAGATTCTTGACATTGAAAAGATTAGAAAAATAAATAATGGACACAATATAACTGCAATAGGAATAAATCATACAAATACAGATATTTTGACCTATTCTGATTTTCAGCGATACATAGAAAAGTCTTCTGTTGTAAAAAAAATATCTAGTGGGTTTAGGGTAAAAATCGGTCCTTTTTCTATAGGTCGAAAAAAAAGAACTACAGAAGTATTTACAAAGTTTATTGACGATTCGACAAATGTTGTTTATGGTGAACTTGGCATCAAGTATGCTAAAAGTTCCTTCAATCTAAATACTATAGAATCCCAACGTAAACGATATGCTAGTGAATGTCTCTCAGAAACATTTTTGGATGATTTATATGGTAACACAATAAATGGAATTATGAAAGCTTACGGAGAGTTTTTGCTTAGTGGCTATGTAACAGGAGGCAAACTAACATGTCTTTATCGTGGAATAGAAGATCGTCATACCAGTATTGAAACAAAAGAAAAAAATATGAATACCGTAATCAATGCATCTTTTTCTTGGAAAAAAAAGAAAGGTGGCAACATTGACATTGATAGTCTTATTTTTGGCAAGAACAATTATAATTATGATGGTAACTTCTCACTCACTAAGAATACAGAAGTACATCTTGAATTAGCAGGTGGAAAACAAGGAACAAATGTAGGAACATCAGATTTAGATAAACTTGATATAAACCTGACGCAGTGGTGTGCTTCATTAGATGATACAAAGACTCATACTATTGTTGATGTATTAGATGGTGGATTATATCCTCTATCTGATTTTTTTCTAGAGAAAAATTTTAAAATAAGATACGAAAGTACCATCAATGGGACGATGCAGAAAAAAAATAAGTTAGAAAATCCATGTATTGAAATAGGAAGATACTACGTTAGAAAATCATCTACAGGAATACCTTTGTATAATATTGCAGCAATCTTGTATACAAGGCAAAAAGATAAAATCGTACTCTGTATTAACAATCCTTCCTCTATGAAAGATGAGGAATTAGCAGAGAATGTAAAGCCTAATGTTTTTAAGCAAAAGTGCCATGATATTGCAGACAAATTCAAAAAATTTTTTGGTTTGTATATACAGGATAATAGTTCTTTAAGACTAAATCCAACAATATATAATGACGCACAAGGTTGTATTGTATTGAATTTTAGATTTGAAAATATGTACAGATGGACTAATCCAAAGTCTAACATTGAGTATTTATATTACCAAAACCCAAAAGAGGTAAACAATAAATATGCATTCTCGTTATATGTTGGTGGTTGGGATGGAGATGTCGTTCTTGATAATTATGTTATGCGTGATTGGACTAGTACTTTCCCAGAGAAAAGTATTTCTATGTCGATGTTAGCAAATTCATATACTATTATTGGTCTTTAGATATGGTACAGTCTATAATTCTCTTTAAAACAATTTATTATGAAATATCTATGAGATAAAAAATCACGCCAGAGCGAATGTAAATTGGGAATAGTATGCAATCTTTGTTGAGTATAACCAACATTGCATGATTATGGCTAACATTACATTTCTTCAGTTGATCCAGGGAGGCTGCGGTATCGACGTCCATTTGTAGGTGGTGGTGGCAACAATTGATGGTGTGGGTATCCACAAGAAACCCCGCTCTTTTAACACCTTCCAGAGTTGTTTGACAGAAATGAAAGAATGGCAGTTAGCTAATGTATTACTCATGTGGCAATGGAGAGTCCCGGTTGTTTATTGGAAACCAGTAATGCGTGTCTTGGAGGAAGACTTTCCAAATGTCTGGATATTGAATGCCAGACACATAAAGAATGTGCCTGGTCACAAGACAGACAAAATGGATAGCGAATGGATTTGCAAGTTACATCTTGCAGGTCTGTTAAACCCAAGTTACATACCTCCAAAAGAACTGCGGAAGTTGCGCGACTTGACTCGCTATCGTAATAAGCTTATCCAGTCTATAGCAGCAGAAAAGAATCGCATGATGAGAGTCTTGGAAGACTGCAATATCAAACATTCAAGTGTTGTCTCTAATACCTCAGGTGTTTCAGTAACTGTTTTGATAGATATGCTTTGCGAAGGTCATAAGTTAACAATGACTGACATTAAAAGTGTATATCACAAGAAACTGTCGGCTAGTCCGCAAGAGTTGTTGGAGGCTTGTACGGGCTTTGTCGAAGAGCACCATGTATATTTCTTAGCTGTTACAGAAAAAAGCCCTACTTTACAGTCGCACTTATAGATATTATGAGTGCTATTCTTTCTTGTGTCTAATACTCACGTAAATATAAATACAGTTTAAATATATGTCCTACAGTAATGTAAGACGATAATTATCTACATATGAAATATCCATTGTATATTATAGCATTATTATCATGCATTCTGTTTCTATCATGTGATAAGACAAAACATGAAGATACTTGGTGGTTTGACAACGAAACTGAGAATCTTTTTACAAACGGTTTGTTTGTCAATTATGAGTCAACATGTCGGGTTATAACTATTGGCTGTAACTCAGACAGTTGGATTGCGACGGTGAATAATAATGACAACCAGAACAATAGTTGGATTACTATCAATAAAGAAGAAGGGAATGATGGTATTAGCTATTGTTCTATTAAAATTTCAGAGAACAAAGGATGGAACGAAAGGTGCGCATATGTCAAATTTACTAATGGTAATGACATCAGACTCCTAACAATAAAACAGGAGGCAGAGAAACGTGTATATATTCCGTATAAACTTGTGCAGATAACACGTGAAGGTGGAATGGTTGAAGTATCTTTTGAAGCAAATGTCAATTGTGAATGTAGTATAAGTAGAATAGGTTGGAATCCTTCTTGGATTGAAATGGTTTCTCACGAAAAAGACGGACAAACGAATAAAATCGTTCTTAAAGTTGATGAAAATTTATCTTTGGGTAGACAGGCCATCCTCGATATTTCTATAGCAGAAATAGGAACTACCGAGCATATTACTTTGCAACAAGAGCCCCGTTTGTTTAATGAAAATGAAAATATAAATATATATAGAGAGGGTACACTTGGGACTCTTCTGGGTTCTGATATTGCAAACTGTCGTAATATAAGAACATTAACATTATCTGGAAGGTTAAATGTGAGTGATATGATTTGTCTATATAGATTGACTAATGGACCGAACAGTACCATAAAGAATCTTAATATGTTCTCGTGCACTACAGATGCATCTGGAAATACAATACTTGATGAGATGTTTAGTAATTCAAATATAGAAAGGGTAAATTTACCAGGAGACTTGAAATGCATTCCATACAAAGCGTTCTATCGTTGTACATCTTTAGATAGTATAAACGTAGAAGCAAATATTAAGAAAATAGACATACTGGCATTTGCGGGTTGCTCCAGTTTAAAAAGCATATCTTTTGATAGTTACTGTCAATTGGCTGAGATTGGAATGGGGGCTTTTAATACTAAATCGGTAATAGAAGATTTAGTTCTTCCTACTTTCAATGTAAAAATGCCTCCAAGTGCATTATATGGATGCACTATAAAACGGTTGCACCTTACAGAAGAGGTTCCTCCTATATTAGTAGGTGAAGGCAAGGGCTTGCAGAATACAATTCTTTATGTTCCTGCAGAGAGTGTCGAATTATACAAAAAGGCCAAATTTTGGAGGGATTTTGAGGAAATCTGTCCACAACAGACCTATTAATACGATTTCTATTAAGGTTTCCAAAGACGAAGAGCAAATGTTTAGTTCGATTTATAAGATGTAAATGGATTTAATGTAAGAAGGTATTTTTTTGCTACAATAGGTGTGTTCTGAGACAGGATGATATCCGGTATTGGCTATATTTGATAGATTTCAGTCGTAGCTTTTAAAGAGATGGTGGCAGACCCATCGCATTCGGCATGCAGGTGCTGATAGCAAACCACTTTGTGCTGCTCTGATGGAAACAGATGGGTAGTGAACGACAATTGAAAGTCTTCCGTAAGGTTGGCAAGGTATGCGTCAAGGAGATGAACAAAAGTGAACCATTGATGAAGCATCCTGTGCATGAGGGGAAAAATGTGTCAGCCTATATACACTTTATCTCAACAACAACAAATACCAAAACATTACATTTGGAAGGCACAAACTATGTTTTCTATTTTAAGGTAAAGAATGAAGATGTGGCAAAAGGTTATTGGATGGGAAGTAGTATTGGTGCGAAGATGTTGCTTAATATTGTATTTAAGCCATATCCTGTGATGAAAGAAACAGTGTCTAATTTAGATACGAAAGAATTTGATAAAAATCCTATTTCGTTAATAAGGACTTTTGATAGTCTGTTGAAATAGAATATCTGTTTTACGTATTCTAACTGGGTATAATTGTCATAAGGCAAAGTGATTTTTCCTTATGACAATTATTTTTTTTATTTAAAATTACATGGTCTTATTTTATTTTTGTATTTTAGCAACCGAAAGAGTTGTTTGGCAAGTAAACATGTGTATATTGCAGAAGTTTGAACCATTGCCAAATCATTACCTCTATTGAGGAGATGCTCTCGTTTATTTCTGAGAAATGGATACAATTACTGTCTTGCAAATGTTTTGGAAAAAGGAAATTGTATATGTTGGAACATGCAAAACAAAATTGTACGGCAAATCAAGGAATGGTGTTTCTTTTAATCGGTTAGCTTGCAACCGACAAAAAGAAACTCTTTTCCTCATGCCGTACTACAGAGACATGAAAGGGTGGCGTGCCACTGTTTCATGTCGTTTGGATTGTGCGATAAAAATGGAACTGCGAGTTGTGGCTATAAAAATCAGCCGTTGTCAGCACGGCAAACAAAGAAAAGTCCTTGGCAGTATAGTCTTGAAGCATTTCAAGGCATACCGCCAAGGATTTTTCTTGCCGTGCCATAGTCGGAGGAAGTTAGTCTGAGGTACGAGGACTGTCTTTCTTCGACGACGGCTGAGTTTTATATAGAAGTTGCATACCGTATTTATAGCTTAAAGTTGTTTGGACTGACACTTTGACATCATAAAATCCTCAAAATAAAATAGGCATGATTTTTGTAATGTATATATATGATTTTTGAATGATACGACTCAGCCAACAGTCCCGGCTAAGCCGCATGGATTAAAAGGGACTTAAACACAAATAAAAATGGCATTAACGTATAAAGTATTAAATTCAAATTTTGAAAAAATGAATGGTAAAAGCCTAGCTGAATCAGAAACATTTGGTGGTGGAAAAGTAGGATAGAACATTATATCTGTAGTATTTGATATTAAATATAAGGAATTATCATATGAAATATAGAATTTTGTTTTTTTGTCAATTATTATAAGTATGGGGTTCTGTGCCTGTACAGACGATAGTGACGGCATTTTTATTAACGAGAATCAAATTTCAACAAGAGCTGTAAATGGAGCTTATACTTATCCTGATGTTTCTGAGATATTGAAACAAGACGTAGTAAAAAAGCAAATGAATGAAGCTTGGAATTTGATGAAGAAAACCGCAAGTTCTGCTTCTCGCTCCGAGTACGGATTTTATATTTATAAAAGTCAGACAAGCGGAAAATATTATGTAGGAAAAATGGTAAAAGGTCCTGCCATTACGGGATGTGCAGGTACTAACGCAAGTATATCGTTGGGAGTACCAACTTCAAACATTGATGTTTGTGCTTTTTTTCATTGCCATACAACACTCCATTATTGTCCTAAAACAACTTCACGAAGAACAGGTCCATCCCAAAATGATTTAGATTTAGCACAGTCATATAATTTGCCTGGAATTTTACGTGATTATGAAGGTCCAGAAATAACAGGAGGGCATGATATCAATGAATCCTATAAGGATATAACGTTTGGTCCGACAAAAAGACCTGATATTCAATATAATGATGTTATCAAATAAAAAACATAAAGACATGAAGTATTTGGTTTTATTTTTAATGTCCATGTTTCCACTTTTGAGTATTTCAGCTCAAAATCTTGAAAAAATGGACTCAGTTCAGAGAAATAAGTATCTTATCGATTTAAGTTCTGAAGTCATAAAAACAATGGGGCCTGGTTATTATAGAAACACACATCCAACGATTAGTGAAGGTGTGTTTAAAAGTAATGATGGCAGAGCAAAAATAAAAAAGAATATTGGTCGCAAATATTATGAAATAAAATATCCTTACGACAAGTCAAAAGAAACTTTGGAGTTTGATTTTTCTGCAAAAGTTCGTATTTGGAAAGATACGGGCGAACCTTGCGATGTGATATTTGGAAATGGATATGGGAAAAACTTTTTCTTTTCAAGTTACAAGGAACAGACTAAAAGTCGAACTGCAACAGATAAAGTTCCATATCAACAGGTACAAAACGCCAATAAGAATATTGGAACAAAATGAGGAGCCATGTAAAGAGGATGAAAAATTAACGATTTGAATAGAATCTTTATACATAAAAGTATAAATTACAAAGGTTCATGGTCGTGACATTGTTTTATTGCTCTTGCGACAGAATCTGTAGTTAATGTACTTCGAATTAGATAATGGGAGAATGGTTTATGAAGCAGACTTAACCATTCTCCTTTTTTTATATGATGTGATAAGCAGATGAGCGATAAAAAAGAAGCTGCCGAACATGCTACCATTGTGGATCTGATTCGCAATGACCTTAGTCGTGTGGCGGAGCATGTAAGGGTGGATAAATACCGTTATATTGATGTGCTCCATACCAATAAGGGGAATATTCTCCAGACCAGTTCTGAAATAAGCGGCAAGTTACCAACCGACTATCAAAAGCACATCGGAAACATATTGGATGCAATGTTGCCCGCAGGTTCCATAACAGGTGCGCCAAAGGACAAGACTATGGAAATAATCCACGAAGCGGAAGGCTATGACCGTGGATTCTATACAGGAATCATGGGTATATATAAATGGTGAACTCAACTCGGCTGTAATGATACGCTTTCTTGAAAATGACGGTATAGGAACGTATTTCAAGGCAGGAGGAGGCATTACTTCGAAGAGTGATTGCAGAAAAGAATACGAGGAAGTATTACAAAAAGTGTATCTTCCTTTTGAATAGAACTGATTTTAATATGGCACAGCAATTCGTAGAGACAATAAAGATTGTGAATGGAAAGACACAAGCTCTTGCATACCATCAGGAAAGAATGGAAAGAACGATCTGTAAGTTCTTTCCTTCATTATGCGATGCGTCCATGCCTTCATTGGAAAAACTGATAAATCCAACGGAAAGTATGGATTTTTACAAGGCGAGAGTGGTGTATGGCGAACAAGGAGTAGAAGCAGTAGAATATGCTCCGTATTTTATTCGAAACATAAACTCCCTTCAAGTGGTCGCAGACGACACGATAACGTATGGCTACAAAAGTACCGACCGCAGTCGCCTCAATGCCTTGGTTGCACAGAAAGGAAACTGTGACGACATCATCATCGTCAAACATGGACTTTTAACGGATACCTCATTCACGAACCTTGCCATATTTGACGGCAAACATTGGGTGACTCCCAGACATCCCTTATTGCCAGGCACAAAAAGAGCCGCACTATTGGACATGGGAATGATACAAGAAGCAGATATTACATTGGAAGATTTGCGAAATGCCAACAAGGTAAGTCTTTTTAATGCAATGATTGAGTTTGGGGAAAGAGAAATAGCAATGGAGAATGTCCACTTTTGAACATTCTCTATTTCTTCTGATATACAAGATATTTTATGGTTGTAGCGAATATGGCTACTAAAATATTTGGCGTTATCAAATAAATACCATATCTTTGCAACCGCAAGAGTTGTTTGAACCATTATGCAAAGTAAAGCAGGCAGAAGTAGTCTGACTTTCGCTAAATCGTTACCATAAATAAAACAGTCGAAACAACTATGCTGATTATTAGACTGATACAACTTTTTTGATTATCATCTGCAAAGATAACGCAAATAAGAGAACTAACAGATTCGCTTTCCCGTTTTTTATGCAAAAGCAACAAACACAAACGTAAAAGAAACAAAAGAGCCAAAGATAACACTCTATCCTTGACTCTTACCTTATTATATTTTAGTAGTAATTACTTGTTGAAATGAATTTCGTAATCACTTTCTCTTCTTTGAATGCGCAGTTTTCTTGGCTACAGGTTTAACAACCTTCTTGTCGGCACTCTTTACTGCTGCATCTTCTTTCTGTTTGTCTGCTGGCTCTGGCTTAACCTCTGGCTTTACGATGCTAACCAGCTCAAGATCGAACACCAAAGTAGAGTATGGAGGAATCTGACCAGCCTGACGCTCGCCGTAAGCCAACTCGTAAGGAATGTAAAGCTGCCACTTACTGCCCACAGGCATCAGAGTAAGCGCCTCGGTCCAACCCTTGATCAATCCGTTGGCACGGAACTTATCTGTCTTGCTGCCACCATGCTTGGATGTAGCATCAAAAACGGTACCATCAATCAGACGACCCTCGTAGATAACTTCTACCTCATCGCTAGCCTTAGGCACTTCGCCATGACCTTCGGTAATCACCTTATACTGCAAACCGCTAGGCAACACCTTTACACCAGGTTTCTTGGCATTAGCAGCAAGGAACTTCTCGCCGGCACCAGCCAAAGCTTCCTTCTGGAAATCGGCAGCAGTCTTAGAGGTAAAGAATGTAGTATCATTAGCCAAAGCTGCGATAAAACCATTCTGGAACATAGCATGGCTGATAGAATCGCCTGTACTCTTCAACTCTTCCTTTGTGCCAGGATATACGCGCTTCTCTACCAGTTTGGCAACCTCCATACCTGCAGAATAAGCTACGGTCTTAGGATTGATTCCCATGGCAAGCGCATCCTTGTAACCACGAAGGAAATTCTCCATATAGGCAGTATCTACCTGAAAACTCTGCTGGATATAAGGAATCAGACCACGAGTGGCATTCATACCAGCTACATAACTCAAAGAATCGGCTGATGATTTCAACTCAACAAGAGTAGCCGCCTTCTTAACCTTCTTTTTGCTTGCAGCACTAGCTGTAAACAAAGAAGCACCCGCCACGAGGACGAGTGCTGTCATTAATATTTTCTTCATTTATAAGTCCTCTATAAAAATGAGTTCCCACAAAAATTACTTGCCACCTACTGAAATCAACTCAATCTTGAAGATCAATACAGAGAATGGCTTGATCTGCCCCTGCTCGCGCTCACCATAAGCCAACTGCTGAGGAATGTAAACCTCCCAAACAGAACCTGCTGGCATGTGAACCAAAGCATCAGTCCAACCCTTGATAACCTGGTTAGCACGGAGATCTACGGCCTGACCACGCTTGAAAGAAGAATCGAATACCTTGCCGTCGATTGTCTTACCCTCGTAGTTAACCTTAACCATAGAAGTATCCTTTGGCATAGGGCCGTTACCCTCCTTGATTACCTTGTACTGAACACCTGAAGGCAGAGTAACAACTCCTGGCTTCTTCTTGTTGGCAGCGAGGAACTTCTCACCAGCAACCTTGTTAGGACCATATTCTTTCTCCATGTTCTTAGCCTTGATAGCCATCATCTTAGCCTGAGCTATCTGAGCAGCCTGCTCAACTGTCATCAAGCCCTTCTTGCCAGTAGTACCTGTGATGAAACCAGCCATGAAGTTCTTCAGAGAGATAGACTTTGTAGAATCCTCACCGAATACCTCATGGTTGATACCCTTAACCATCTGGTTAGAGATCTGCTGACCAATCTGAATACCTGCGTAGTAAGCAGCCTTCTTCTTGTCGTCACCAGCATTGGCACCATCGTTAAGACCCTTGATGAAATCATCCATGTAAGCAGTATCAACGCCCATGCGCTCTACCATAAACTCCTTCAGACCCTGAGTCTGAGACATACCCATAGCATAGCTCATAGTATCTACATCAGTCTTGAGATCTGCCTTAGGAGTAGAATTGCCACAACCTACGAATGTTGCAGCAGCACAAGCCACGAGGGCTCCGAAAAATAACTTTTTCATTTCCTTATTTATATTTTAAATCTTTATTTTTATCTATTATATTCCAGGATTGCCTTTACTTCATTTAAATATATCTACTAACAGATTACTTAACGGCAACGAGCTCTACATCGAAAATCAATGCTGAGAATGGAGGGATAGATGCACCAGCACCACGCTCGCCATAACCCAACTGATAAGGGATGAAGAAACGGAACTTGGCACCCTCGGTCATGAGCTGAAGACCCTCTGTCCAACCAGCGATAACCTGGTTCAATGGGAAGGTAGCAGTCTGACCACGGTCGTAAGAGCTATCAAACTTAGTACCATCGATAAGCGTTCCCTCATAGTGGCACTCAACCTGATCGGTAGCCTTAGGAGCCTTGCCATTACCTTCACGCAAAACCTGATACTGCAAACCGCTCTTAGTAGTGATGATACCATCCTTCTTGCCGTTCTCGGCGAGGAACTTCTCACCAGCTTCCTTAGCAACCTTGCCCTTCTCGGCAGCAGCAGCCTGAGCCTTAGCCTCCTGCTCTGCAAAGAAGTTCTGTACCAACTCCTGAGCCTCCTGCTCGCCGAGCTGAAGTTTACCGGCGATGGCATCCTTTACAGCCTGTGCAAAATCATCAATATTCAAACTCTCTGCACCCATAGAAGCCAACTGGCGACCGATGCCGATGCCCAAAGCATAACTTACTTTATCCATAAAATTTATTTATAATAATGTATTAATAATCTTAAAATGTACTTTTTGTCCTTAAAACGAGTGCAAAGATAACATTTTTCTCGCTTAAAACGATGTTATTTGCAGAAAAATTGCTAAATTTGTGCATTCTTAATAAAAGATTAAGAAAATATGAATAATTAAAACGTGATAAGATGAAGAAACTCGTATTTTTAACCGGTGCAGGCATGTCTGTGGAGAGTGGTTTCAAAACTTTTCGTGGCAATGATGGATTATGGGAAAACTATCCTGTAGAACAGATAGCTACCCATGAGGGATGGGAAGCTGACCCTACCCTAGTAACAAACTTCTATAATATGTTGCGCCATAAACTCTATGCTGCGCAACCTAACGAGGGGCATAAACTCATCAAGGAACTGGAAAAAGACTTCGATGTGACGGTAATCACCCAGAATGTAGATAATCTGCATGAGAAGGCAGGTTCCAAGAATGTAATCCATCTGCATGGCGAACTATCAAAGGTTTGCTCTTCACGCGCCCCTTACGACTATCGCTACATCAAGGAATTACCTGAGGATGACTGCGAGGTAAAGCCGGGAACCGAAGCTGGAGATGGAAGCCTGTTGCGCCCATTTATCGTTTTCTTCGGCGAAAGCGTTCCTATGATTGAGCCGGCAGCCGAAGCTGTACAGCAAGCCGATATCTTCGTCATTATCGGAACCTCACTCAACGTTTATCCTGCTGCAGGTCTGATTTCATATACCAAGCCTCACATTCCTATCTATCTGATAGACCCGGGTGCCGTAAACACCAATGGATATTACAAGATAGAGCACATCATGAAAGGGGCTTCAGATGGTATGAAGGAACTGAAGGAAATATTGGAAAAATAAAAACATTCAGAATATAAAAGTAATAAAAGCAAACGGGGAAGCATCCATTGATACTTCCCCGTTTGCTTTTATTACTTTTATTTTCTTTCTATCAATAACATTCTGCATTATACAGCCTCAGATGTTCTGACTCCCATGCGAGCCTCGGCGACATTAACCACATAATCACCCAGTTTTTCGCATTCCTGAATGATATCCATGTACAATGTACCTACACCATAGGTATAAAGATGGTTATCCACATCATCCAGGTTCTGGTTTCTCAACTGAGTACGATAATTATTAATCTCAGTCTCGATATTGTACGTATGGTTGAGACTGATAGAATGGCGTTCATGAGCAAACATATAGTTCATCTGAGTCAGCGCCTCATCTACCAACTTAAACATCTGATGAATGTTTTCACTCTGCTTGGCAGTAAACTCCTCCTTGTTTTCACCCTTGCGCTTAATGGTGCGGGCAAGATTAAAGCAACTGTCACCAATACTCTCGATTTCAGAAATCTCACGCAACATCGCACGGATCTTCGCCTTGGTATCATCACTCAGATGAGCATCGCTCACCTGATCAAGATACTTAGCAATCTCTATCTCCATATTATCAGAAATACCTTCATACTTCTCGATACGCTCATAGAGTTTGTCGAAAGTCTTGGAATCCTGAGTATCCAGCAACTCTCTCACCATACTAAACATACGGTGGATACGCTCGCCGAAACTTCCGATTTCCTGCTGTGCCTCGAAGACTGAAAGTTCTGGGGTCTTCATGATGCCAGCCTGGATAAAGCGCAAACGGAAATCTTCATCCTCCTTATCTGCCTTAGGCTTGATAAGTTTGCAGACAACTTTTTCCAACTGTGGGATAAACCAAATCAGAACGCCCGTGTTACAAACATTGAAACAGGTATGGAACATCGCCAGGACAATTGGCAACAACTTTGCCTTCTGTGCCGCAGACATACCACCATCAGGATCATACCCCACGATAGAGCAAACGAAATCTACAAATGGATAGAACAGGCAGAGAACCCAGATTACACCAAAGACATTGAATACCAGATGGGCCAAGGCTGCACGTCGAGCCTGGGCATTGGCACCCAAAGCGGCAAGATTGGCTGTAGCGGTAGTTCCGATATTCTCACCCATTACCAAGGCTATGCCCAGATAGATAGGAAGTACACCCGTAGAACAGAGTAAGATGGTGATGGCCATCACAGCTGCCGAACTCTGTACGATACAGGTTATAAGCGTACCGATCAGGAGGAAGACTACAATCGTGAAATGACTCTTCGTATCAAAAGAACCAAAGAAATCGATAACCGCCGGATTATGTTCCAGATCAAGAGCCTTACCCGCACTACTCAACAGAACGAGCGAGAAGAAGAGGAAGGCGATACCAAAAAGGAAATCTCCGAAATAACGGCGCTTCTTACTATAAATCAGCATAATGCCGAGGAAGAACGCAGGGAATACGACAATCGTTAAATCTACATTATAACCCAGCGACATAATCCATGCCGTAAACGTGGTACCAATGTTGGCACCCATAATAACGGAAATAGCTTGGGCTAAAGTCAGCAAACCTGCATTTACAAAAGAAACCGTCATAACGGTAGTTGCAGAGGAACTCTGAACGGCACAGGTAATAAAGGTACCTGTAAGCATTCCCGTAAATCGGTTGGTTGTCATAGCGCCCAAAATGTGGCGCAACTGAGATCCTGCCATCTTCTGCAAGGCCTCACTCATCACCTTCATACCATAGATGAGCAAAGCTAAAGAACCGAGAATCTGAAAAAAAATCACAAGATATTGACTTGTATCCATATTCATTTGTATTTGTGGAAATGTTTGTTACGTTTCGGTTGCAAATATAATAAGAATTTCCGTTATTACGAAATATTTGTTACCGATATTTCAAGTTGTAACAGTATTGTAACATCCAAGACCCCCTAAACACAATTTTGGAAGAACTACATTTACGAATAGACAAAAAGAATCAATAAGCTATATTCTGCTCTGAAATACGAAAAATGAAGAAATATTATGGTCAGTTTTGCCTCATATTTAATAAAAAACGAAAAAAGATGCCAAGAAACTTTGTTTTCTCCTTTTTTTTTTGTTTCTTTGCCTTATAAAACTAATAATAGTCATAATTTATGGGAAAAGGTAAAAAAGGTGGCAAAAGAATGAACAAAGCGCAGCTCACTGAGATGCTGCAGGAATTCTTTGCCGAAAGACCGGGCGAAACGCTCAGCTTTAAAGAGATATTCCGTTCCCTCCGTCTTACGACGCATCCGCTCAAGATGCTGGCGATTGACATTATGGAGGAAATGGCATGGGATGACTACCTGGCTAAGGTAAGTGATAATTCTTATCGCCTGAATCAAAGCATACAGGTGATGGAAGGTAAATTTGTCAGAAAGGCAAATGGCAAAAACTCTGTTATCCCTGATGATAGCGAGAAGCCTATTTTCGTTTCTGAACGCAATTCGATGGGAGCACTTAATGGCGACAGGGTGGAATTCACCTTCCTGGCTCGTCGTAAGAATCACATCAAGGAGGCACAGGTCAACAAAATCCTTGAACGCGCTAAAGATACCTTCGTAGGACGTCTGAAAGTAGATAAGGATCTGGCTTACCTCGTGACACCTGGCGATGTCTTTGCTCACAACATCATCATTCCTAGAAGAAAGGTGAAGGGAGGAAAGACCGATGATAAGGCAGTAGTCCGGATTATCGAGTGGCCGGATGGAGAAAACAAGAGTCCTATTGGCGAGGTTGTTGACATTCTTGGCCAGATGGGTGATAATGATGTTGAGATGAATTCTATTCTTGCTCAATATGGATTACCTTATAAATATCCAAAGAATGTAGAAGATGCAGCCAACAAGATAAGCGGCGAAATCACAGAACAGGATTACAAAGAACGAGAGGACTTCCGCAAGGTATTCACTTGCACCATCGACCCGAAGGATGCCAAGGACTTTGATGATGCCCTTAGTATCCAGAGATTGGAGAATGGTAACTGGCAGGTAGGTGTTCATATCGCAGATGTGTCACATTACGTCACAGAGGGCAGTATCATCGACAAGGAAGCTGTGAAACGTGCAACATCTGTATATCTCGTAGATCGCACCATCCCGATGCTCCCAGAGCGTCTCTGTAACTTTATCTGCTCGCTTCGTCCTAATGAGGAAAAACTTGCGTACAGCGTCATCTTCGAACTCGACAACAATGCCGAAGTCAAGAACTATCGCATCGTACATACCGTCATAGAGAGCGACCGCCGATATAAATATGAAGAGGTACAGGAACTCCTCGAAGCAAATGGTGTGATTGATGGTACTGGCGAACCTGCTCCAGCCGAAACCAAGGAACATCCTTATCAGGGAGAAAACGCACTTCAGCTCATTACGCTTGACAGACTGGCTAAGAAACTTCGTGCCGCAAGATTCAAAAATGGTGCTGTTAAGTTTGACCGCGAAGAGTTGCATTTCGACGTTGACGAAAAGGGGAAACCAGTAAGCTGCTACTACAAGCGCTCTAAGGATGCCAATAAACTCGTAGAGGAATTCATGCTACTCGCCAACCGTACGGTGGCTGAAAGTATCGGAAAGGTAAAGAAAGGAAAGAAGCCAAAGACGCTTCCTTATCGCATTCATGACAATCCGGACCCACAGAAGTTGGAAACCTTGCGTGAATTCGTTGTGAAGTTTGGTTATAAGATGAAAACAGAGGGTACAAAAGGCGCTACAGCAAGAAGTCTCAACAAGTTGATGTCAGATTGCGAAGGCAAACCAGAGAACAACCTCATCCAGATGGTTGCACTCCGAGCCATGATGAAGGCAAAGTACTCCGTTCACAACATCGGACACTTTGGACTGGCATTTGAATACTACACCCACTTCACCTCACCTATCCGCCGTTATCCGGATACGATGGTTCATCGCTTGCTTACCAAGTACGCAGATGGCGGCAGAAGTGCCAACGAGAAACATTACGAAGAACTCTGTGAGCATTGCTCTGAAATGGAACAGATTGCACAGAATGCAGAACGTGACAGTATCAAATATAAGATGGTAGAATTCATGGGAGATAAACTCGGCGAGGAATTCGATGCCCATATAAGCGGTATTACTTCTTACGGAATTTATGCTACCATAGACGAAAACCATTGTGAAGGAATGATTCCGATGCGCGACATCGCTGACGATTATTACGACTTCGACGAAAAGAACTTCTGTTTGATTGGTCGTCGTCACCATAATAAATATCAATTAGGCGATGCTATCCGCATCAAGGTGGCGCAAGCCAACTTGGAAAAGAAACAACTAGATTTCACCCTAGCTGGCGATTCGGCTCCTGTACGCAAGGAAAAGCCTGCAGCTAATACTTCTTCCAGCAAAGCGAAAAAGTCAAAGCAGAAGACACGAAATCACCGTAAAAACAAATAATATCAAATTGGGCTGACCTTATTGGTCAGCCTTTTTTATTTTGAATCTATACACATTTACAAAATCCAGGACCGAATAGGTAAAAAGCTAAAAGGAGCCGCGTAATCTGTGGGATAAAGCTGCGATAAGAAAGCAGAACTGTGGGAAAAACAAAAAAGCCTCAGAAATCTTTCGAAATCTGAGGCTCTTGATAAAAGGAGGCGGCTACCTACTCTCCCGCATTGCATTGCAGTACCATCGGCGCAAGTGAGCTTAACTTCTCTGTTCGGAATGGGAAGAGGTGGGACCTCACCGCAATAACCACCTGATAATGGGGTATGACGTATTTGCACACAAGCAAAACAAGATAATGAACTGAAAATACAGTTGAAACTATGAACTTTCATAAAGAAAGTGTTCGGGCAATTAGTAATGCTCGGCTTTGACATCGCTGTCTTTACACCTGCATCCTATCAACGTCATCGTCTCTGACGACCCTCAATGGAGTTCTCATCTTGCGGCTGGCTTCGCACTTAGATGCTTTCAGCGCTTATCCAATCCAGACTCAGATACCCAGCGGTGCGCCTGGCGGCACAACTGGTAAACCGGAGGTCTGTCCATCACGGTCCTCTCGTACTAGTGACGGCACCACTCAAAACTCCCACGCCCACGATAGATAGAGACCGAACTGTCTCACGACGTTCTGAACCCAGCTCGCGTGCCACTTTAATGGGCGAACA
>ENA-UERS01000158-UERS01000158.1-human-gut-metagenome-genome-assembly--contig:-NODE-158-length-36414-cov-50.411316_pt1 | contig 36414 bp, 70 predicted proteins | sample MGYA00242991_ERZ507992 | MGnify/ENA primary metagenome ERZ507992 (study PRJEB26167, sample SAMN06115535) | human gut metagenome | host: Homo sapiens | place: China:Chongqing | collected 2015-10-24...
CAATATTTACCACTCATATTTCTTAAATCATCTCTATTAATTCTAATAGAATGTTCTGGGTCTTTAAGAACCTCTTGTTTAGCCCAAGTACTCTTACCACTGGCAGGAATACCTCTTGTAAGAATTATTCTTTTCATTTTATACTATTTGATTGTTCCACAATAGCATCTTTAAGTTCTTTAAACTTCTGAGATACTTTCTTATCTACTAAATTATTTTCAATAAATGCACAGCTACAAGTATATGTCATATAAGCATCACATATCTTCTTAGCCATATTGTAAATAAGTCTTTTTCTATTATTCCCCATAATCAGTATGAAACATATTAATATAATTAGTAGTAGTAAAAGAGGCTAAAACTATTACTTTATTATTTTTAATTTCAATATTTTCTTTTTTAATTTTAGTCTTTATTACTAATCTAGACATAATATAATCTAAAGTATTCATTATTTTAATAGTTTAAGTACCTCTTCACATTTATGTTTAATTTCTTGAGCATAATTAGCAGCTTCACTACTATATTCACTACAATAATCTATAATATTATTAGCAGTACTTCTAATAGATACTAAAGCTAAAAAAGACTCTTTTAGTTTATCTTTTTGTGTCATATTAAGTTATATTGCATAATACTTTACTAAAATCAGAATTACCTTTATTAATGTCATTAGTAAACCATCTTATAAATGCAAGATTATGATTATTCTCTTCCATTTCTTTATAAATCTCCTTATATTCAATTAACTGGTCAATAATATCTTTTTTAGGATTTTTCAGTACAGCTTTTTCATATTCTACTATTTTATTTACAATATGATTAGTTTCCTCATCTAAAGAATTGATACATTCAGTTAAATTATCATAAGTTAATTTTGTATAGGCATCTCCATCCCATACAGGAGCAACAGCTTCTACTACTGCTCTATAAATAGGATGATTTCTACTAAAAGACATAAATAATAAAGGAGAACCCTCTGGATTCTCCTTTCTTTTTAAATAAATATTTAAATAACTACTCATCCTTATTTTCTTTTAATTCAATATATTTATTAAGGTACCATTCAGCTTTTTTCTTATCTTGAATATCTGTACCCTTAAAATTTGCTCTCCATTGATATTTAAAAGCATTTAACTCACAAAAAGCAAGTACTTTTTCTTTACCAAAAATATCAAGCATCACATCAATACATTCATATTTATTATTTTTATAATGAGAAGGATGATTAACCATTTCTTTTTGTTTATTTGGTAATGTATTAATCTTTTTAAAGTATATTGTTAATTCTTCTTTATCCCTCCAATAATGGCTTTTATTACCTTGATTATCAGTAATACAATTATTAAAGTCACTAGTATATAATTCTCCTTCGGTGTAAGCAACATCTTCTGGATTACCATCCATTATAACTGGTTTAATACATTCAAATTTATCTCCTTTTTTAATCATATTAATATTTATTTAATTGTTAAAGTATTCTTTGGTCCTATAAGAGAGAAGAATTAGTGAACCCAATGGTCTGATATTTCAGCATCAGAATCTAATTCTAAAGTTTTTAAGAAAGGTTTAGCTGCATCTTTCATAACTTCTGAAAGCTTTTTATCTGCTATTTCTACTAATTCATTTGGTACTTCTATATTAATTTCATCATGTACTGGAATACAGAATTTAATCTTATTAAAATATCCATTATCTACTACCCAATCAAAATACAGTTTATTAAATATTTTAAATATGCAAGCACCTGACCCTTGAAGAGGACTATTACAAGCATTCTTCTCATATTTAGTTTTAGCTTTAAAGTGAGTAGAAACTTTCTTTGCAATTAAATCTCCTGTACCTTTATGATAATTTCTATATTCTTCCCAAAACTCTTGAGTAAAAGATTGTTGAACTTTTTTCCAATACTCCCAATCCCACCAATAAGATTTATGTCCTGTTATAGGAGATATAAGAATATAACCATTATTTACAACAAACTTTTTCTCTTTATTTTGAAATCTTGATATACCACTAAAACCTTTCATATAGCTATCATATACACTTTTAGCAAAGGTAGGTTCCATTCCATATTGTGAAACTAATGTTGTATCATTTCCACCATAAGCAAAACAAAACTCTGGATTTTTTGCTAATTGTCTAAGATGTTTATATTTAGCTTTTATATCCTTAATAGGAGTATCTCTAGGTATATCATTTGGAAATACCATATATGCAACTGTACTATGCATATCTTCCCCTTTTAGGAATACATCCAACATAGCTTTATCTTGTGAGAAATCAGCCATAAGAACAGATTCTTGTCCCTTATAATCTCTAGAAATCCAAGTATTACCTTTTTCTGCACAGAAACAAGCTCTTGTTATTTCATCAGCAGGTAAATTTTGTAACTGTGGATAAGCACATTTTAACTTAGGGTCTTTAGGAGTTTTTAAAGGTAATCCTTTTAACTTAGCCAAAGAGACATTCTGTTGCTGTGAACCACATGCAAGCCTGCCTGTATCTGTTCCTAATGACCTAAATTGAGTATGTACTCTATTAGTTTTAGGATTAATGGCATTAAGATAATTCTGACCATAAGTAGTACATACTTTATGGGCTTCAGAATATGCTAAATAAGTATTATAAAACTCTGGATTTACATCTTTTTGAGGCTTTAATACTGAGGCATCAATACTATCCTTTTCTTCTTTGGTTTTTTTATCAATGCCTTTACAATTAAATCCTAAAGCAGTTAAAAAAGGAATAACTTGAGGAGTACTATTCCAGTTAATAGTACATTTAGGAGTAGTATCAAATCCTTCCCATAAATCTCCTTGTCTATTAATTTTAAAGAATCTTTTATCTCCAAATTTAACAACAAATTCATTAAGTTTAGCTAATGCAGTATTCATCTTTTCTTCATCTTTTTTCATTTTTTCTTTCCAAAGTGAAGCATTCATATGTACACCACACCATTCATAATATGCCTTTACAGGAACAAATTCACATTCTATTTTAGCAGCTTTCATTAAACCTCTTTGTTGTAGAATTTTTAATTGTTCTACCATAATTCTATATAAAGGTTTAACATCTCCTGCTCCATATAGGATAGTTTTATCATCAATACCTCTCCAAATAATTTCTCCTCTTACTGTTTTATCCATATCTTCTCCTAAGTATCTATAGCACATTGCTTTTAAACTAGCACCACTATGATTAGCAATAAAATCTGCTACTGTAGGAGAAGCATTTTGAATATAAGCAGTCTTTTGCTTTGAATTTAAAGAATTCCAATTAGGACATTCATCTATAATTTGACAATAAGAATTAATAATATCTTGAGATGCACCAATCATAAAATTAGGAAAACCTAAATATAGTAATTGTTCTACTATCATAAGGTCATATACATTTCTTAATATAATATTTTCCTTAAAAGTAAATTTACAGTCAAATCCTAAATTAGTACCAATAATAAAAGCTTTCTCTAAAGTCTCTTTATAAGCAATAATATTTATAGTAGATGTATCTACAACTATCTGAATAGTTTCTTCTATATTACCAAATTGCCACATTAAACTGGTATCTATATGTGCATCTAATCCTGTAGTCTCAGTATCAAATTGAATCATTTTCCAATCTTTCATTATTGTAAGAGATTCTTCTACTGAAATTATCTTATAGACATTACTTTCAAATAATTGCTGATTAGCTGTTACTAAATATATCATCTTTTAAACTCTAATTTATTAAAATCTAATATATATTTATATGTATTAAAGAAATTAGAACCTAATAAACCATGTACTGTTACACCTTTATTCTGCTTAAGCCAACTAAATGTATGTTTAATTGTACTACTACAAACAAATGTTTCTTCAAATTTCTTATTATTATAATAAAGACCTAAGACACCCATTTTATCTGTAGAACATTTACCATTAGCTCCCCATACTTCAAAGTTTTTTCCAATATAGGAAACATTCAATTTATATTTATCTATAATATCAGCATCAAGCATAGATTGTATACAGCCTGTATCTAATACAAAGTTTAATTTCCTATCTCCAATATAAAAGGTTACTATTGGCATATCACATAATTCCATTGATTGTTTAAAAGACATTACATCTTTACTTTTAGTATAGAGAGTGTATACATAATACACTCCCATAACTACTAAAAGAACAATAATCCCAATACCAATATAAATCATTTAATTAGTACTACCAATACCCCCTCTATTATCATTATTAAGATTATCTACCTTAATAAGCTCTACACCATTACTAAATAACCATTTAAGCTTAGTTAAAATACCTGCATTCATCTTAGGCATAATCCTAAATTGACAAATTCTAGTACCTTTTGGAATCTCTGTAGCTTTAAATGCTTTAGCAATATAGTTCCATTCATCTTCATTTCCCTTATAGGACTCATCAATAACTCCCTGGGAATTAGCAAGTTCAATATTCCACTTATTAGGTGTAGAACTTCTAGGAAGTACATAAGCTTCAAATCCTTTAGGAAGTTCCATGGCAATACCTAGAGGAAGATATTTAATCTTTCTAGATTGTACTTCTGGACCTGTAAATCTTACATTTTCTGCAAGCTTTAAATCAATCCAATCACCCTGTTCAATAATTTCTGGCATACAGCCTTCAGTAATCTCCTTAACTTTAATCTTTAATTTCATTCTTTTTTAATTTAAAATATTAAACTATTATACATAGCTCTTTCATATTGAGCTTTAAATCCTTCTTTTTGTTCAAGGGTTAAATTCCTAAACCATAAAGCAACATAATCTTTATACTTAGGATGATTATCCTTGATAAAAGATTGTATTAGCCAATCTTCAAAATCTATATCATAATAAATATTAGGACTCATTTCTGTAATTTATAAGTTATATCAGTAAAGACAGTTTCATAATCTGTAAACTTTCCTTCTGTTCTTACTCCTTTAAGACTATATAATCTCTGATTAGTAGTCTTTGAATCTAAACCTCCTAAATTAGATATATAGGAACCTACTTTAAGATAATCTAAACAACTAAAGAAATCACCATATAGTTTTATAGTCATATTAAGGTCTCTACCTATATATAAGGCAGTTTTAAGATTACTATTTTTTTTAGTCATCTTAATATAGTACCATAACATAGGTAATTCTTCTCCTTCTCCCATAAAGCATACACAAGTAATACCTTTATTAGCATTAATAAGATTCTCTAATTCCTGTATATTTAAATCTTTACCTTCATCTTTCCAAAGATTTTTCTGATTACAGTCTTTACAATGAACTTTACATCCAGACATAGCAATACATAAAGTGATTTCATCAGGAATTTCTTGAAATGTTACTTTTGCATATTGATACTTCATTATTCATACCATTTAGGATTTAATTGTTCAAATCCATATTTAACTAACTCTTTAAAATTATCCCAAGTATCTAATTGTAGAGGTCTGTCTCCTATAAATTCAAAATTATAGCATTCTTCTTGATAATCATATCTAAAAGTAGCTAATACTATACATAATTCTTTACTTTTAAATAAATCCTTATGTATTCTACAACCAGTATTCTTAGGATAACAATAAAATTCATGATTTAGTTTTATGTATTCATTTTCCTTACCATAATAAAGATTAGGATACCATTTAACTATATCATAAGATACAAAAGGAGGCTTGTTACCTACATAACTAGCCTCCCTAAATTCTAATACACCTATTCTTTTAGATTGTATCATGATTAATTATTTTATTTATAGTAGCATAAGATTGATTTCCTATAAGTCTATTATATTCTTGGTCTTCATTTAAAAAGATTAAAGTAGGAATACTTCTTATGTTATATTTTCTTATTAAATCCTGATTATTGTCTTCCTCAATATCAATACTCTTCATATCTGTTTTATATTCTTTAGTAATTCTTTCTAAAGTAGCAGATAAAGCTTTACATTGAGGACAACTATCAGATTCAAATTTTAATATCTTAATCATTATTTACACATTAATATTTTTATTATATACTCTAGTTCCTGCTTCTATTTGTCTATCCACACTAAATAGTTTAATAGGTCTTAAATACCCAATTATCCTTGTATATTGAGATATATTTTTACTATGACATTTAGGACATTCTACTATAGGATGCTTAGTAATATAACCACAATCTTCACATTTACTATTAGGTATATTAAAAGTAAAATATGAAGTACCTTCTTTAATAGCATAATCTATCAATTTTAGATATTGTTCTTTACTTAAATGCTCTTCTAAATTAATATGACAAGCAGAACCTCCATCAGTATACTGATAAGTAGAATTTCCATGTAAATACATCTTATCTAATACACTTATATTAGTATCATTCTGTAAGAAGAAATAAGAATTATATAGATTTCTATTAGAAGGAACAAAATATCCATCTTTTTTATCCCAATTATAATTTTTACTAGCAAGAGACTCTGCTGGAACTACTTCGCTATTAAATAAGAATGGTCTTTTCTTATCATTAATTGAATGTAAAGCATTTTGCTCCTTTATAGTAGAGAGAATAAGCTGAAGGAATTCAATATAATCTTTATTATTATTTACTTTAAGACCTAAGAACTCAGCAGCCTCATTAAGACCATTAATTCCTATAGTAGAATAAAGCTTCTTAATATGAATATAACCAGCATTACAACAAGTAAACATTCCTGCATCTTCCCAATCATATAATATTGTTTTATATGCAATATGATACTTGTATACTCTTTCAAGAATATTAATAAGATAATGTTTTAAATTATCTTTACCATAATTATCCTTCCAGCAAGCACTAATTTCTAATTCATTATAATCATCTGGGTGAATTAAATTCTTAAAATAATCCTGAACAATTCTATTAATATTAAGAGTAATTACATTACAAGAACCTGTCATAATACCTGTCAATCCTGATGTAGGACTAAATGTATTTTTATCTACTTGATTTCTTAACCTGCAACATGAAGCTAAACTATCAGCACTATCACTAATATAAGTAAAGAAACTATGTTTTTCAGCATACATTTCTGCACATAAATCTTTATATTCTTTATCAATAATATTTTTACCATTATGTACCATTGCAAATGTTTCCACAGGAAAAGCTACTATTGCTTTTGTTCTAAGTTTATTAAACCATTTCATAAACAATCTTTGCAAAGTATCTATTGCTTTCCATTCTGGTTTAGTACCATCAGGATAATAGAATTCTCCAAACATTGCTTCAAAATAAGTTTTATCAAAATATGAAATATTTGTAAATGGGCTTTGGTATGACCTATTACCAGCAGGTTGATTAATACCCCATACAAATTGACTAAAGGCTTTATAAATTCTATCTCTTACTGTTCTTTGAATTTTAATATAAGGACTAGTAGCACATAAATCTAGCTTATCATACCATTTATCTCCAAATTCCATAATAGTATAATAATTTAAAGCTATAAAATAAGAACCTACTGCTACTGCACCCTTACATTGAGAGGACAATGTAAATACAAGATTAGTTAATTGACCACTAAATGACTCTAAATCATTAGGTGGAGTAGGAGTTACTCCATCAATATTACCTACACCTTCTAACATTAAAGGATAGAGACTTACTGCCATACAATAGAATTTAGGTACAGGAGTACTTGCTTCATCATTAGTATAAATAATATGATTATTTAAATCTTTTTCATACTGCTTTGCTAATTCAGGAAATAACTCATTAAGTTTATCCTTCATTCTTTGTCTTTGAATAAGCCTATTTTCATCTTTATATACTTCTGCTTCAAGAGATGCTACATTTTTAATAGCAGTATTAGCATTAGGGTCTGTATTACTAGAAGTTGCTGCATTTTCTTGGTTATTCTTATATTCTTCCATATAATGTAACCTCTTAATTCTAGTTCTAGCTTCCTTATGTTTTTCTCTATAAAGAATATAAGATTTAGCAATATTAGGATAATTACCCATAAGATAATATTCTACTGTATCTTGAATACTTTCAGTATTAATATTATCAGCGGTAAAGTTATTAGCAAATTCTTTAAATTCATTCTCATTAAATTTGTCTTCTTCCTTACAGGACTCAAAAGCCTTCCTAATAGCATTTACTATTTTATTTGAATTCCATTTAACTTTACTACCATCTCTTTTTATTACATATGTCATATATTATTTTAATTAAACATTATTCCATTTTATCTATCCAAGTTCTCAAATCATTTGAACTTTCAATATTTATTCCCATAGGAACTGTGGCTCCTGTAGAGAGATAATACCAAAGTTCTTTACCTACTTCCCAAGGTGCTTCAAGTTTAATTTGATTATTTTTACCAAGATATAATGTACCTTCTACAAAAGTAAAATCACAATCCCATACAAGTGGAATCATATTAGACTTAGAAATTACTATATCTTTATAAGGTAAAATTGTGAAGTCTTTAAAGTATTCATCCTTTTCAATATTAAGTTTAAGAATTCTTGCATATAATCTACATTGATATGCATAATTCCACTCTATAAATGACTTATAGAAATTATATGTAGGTTTATATGATGTCTTTACATCTACAGGTTGAATAGTTTTATTCTTATAATCTACTCTAAGAATATCAAACATGCATCTATAAGGAACACCATCTATTTCTGCTTTAAACTTTAATTGATAAAGATTTTCACAATCATCAAAAGGATTATTCTTCTTAAAATATAATGCAGTTTGAGAACTTTCAATAAGAGCATTAGCCATCTGATGTGCTATATTATTAAGCTCTGTACTTATTAAGATTTTATCTTTAGCTAGGTACAATAAATTATAGTAATCAGATGCTCTTTCCTTAATTACTTTTGCTCTAGTTTCTGGTTTCCAATTTAACTGAAATCCATTAATATTTGTAGAATCTATAATAAGATTATCTGGTATCTTATATAATGAATCATAAGTACTTGAATAACTATTAAATAAAGATTTTACAATAGTTTCTACTTTATCAGTAATAGGAGGAAATTCTGCTACTAAATACCTTCTTTCATATTCTTCAGGAGGGTCAGTAGTTAAACAATCTACTAAAGAACCTAACAATAAAGAAGGACTTTCAACCTTATCAAACAATGTATCTAAATGTTCAAATCCTTCTCTCTTAAATTTAGATATAGTAGAATAACTAAGAGCTTTATCAGCTCTATAAGTAGGCTCATCTACTAACCAAGATATATCTTTAAGACTTTTCAGCATATTCTTTAAATATTTCTATAGCTTGTAAAAGCTGTTTTTTACTATAAACTTCAAAATAAATACTCTTTTGTCCTGTAGCAGTAAGAATATTATCAAGGTATTTCCTAAATAGCTTTCTTTTATATGGGAAGACTTCATTTGAGAATCCCTTACATTCTATCCATACATCTATATCTTTATACTTAAGATATATGTCAGGTAAATATGTAATAGGCTGTATAAGTCCATCACATAATCTAAGTAATTTAGGTGAAGGTTTACCTGACTCTTTTACTCTCTTTTCATGTTGAGAATCTGTTTCCTTATCATAAAAAGGAGTAATAGGTTTAAATGAAGGAAATACTACATGTTTCTTAGGTTCATATAGAGGATTAAAACCTGCCTCAATTAATGTATTGAAACAGGTTTTCTCCAATATACTTTTAAAGGTAATATTACCTTGTTTATTTACAGTAGCATTCCTAATCTTCTTATTGATACTTCCCACTAACAATATTAGTTAAAATATTAATAAACTCCTTAAATTCTTCTTTATTATTAAGATTAATTACCTTAACATTAGGTTCTTTTGGCATAGGACCTCTTTTACCATGTGTTCTATATATACTCTTCTGTACAGGAACAACTACTTTAGCTTCAATAGAATCTCTTTTAATCAAATCGTCAATAGTAGCTTCATCTACAGAACTATTACATTCAAATTGTACACCATTACTACAAGTAATAATCTGAGTAATCTTATCTCCTAACTTAATCTCCTGATTAGTACCTTTAAAATAATACTTTTTCATCTTTTAAATTTTATTTTATTGTTTAAATGATTATTTATTTCATCCCACAGATTATATCTAAGTTTCTTATGATTCCTAGCATAATATGAAGGATGTTTTTCTTTAATTACATAATTATATTGAGAGATATAAGGTTCAAAAGTTTTAGCTTCTTCACCAAATAATACATATACACAAGCAGTCATATACCTAGACATATTATATATTAGTTTAGATATAAAAGGTCTCCATAGTCCTAAATGAGAACTAGGGAGACCTGCCTTACATGTCAATGCACAATTCAACATTAATACTCCTTGCTTCTCCCAATCTTCAAAACTGGGGTCAAAGATACTACTATTTTGTGGAATTTCATAATTAATAACTGATTCTTTTATAACTTGTAAGGATGGTGATAAATCTTTATCAAGTGTTTTTATATTGTTACCAAAAGCAATTCCAGTAGCCTTACCTAATTGTGGATAAGGACTTAAACCTAATATAACTACCTTTAATTCAGATAATTTACAAGCTTTAAAACAATTAAAGATGTCATTATAATTAGGACATAAATTAACAGTATTGCTAGAATTAAGTGTATTAATTGTCTCATATAATATTTTCTTATCTATTACTTTTAACCAATCTCCAAAATATTCCTCTAAAGACATAATTTATCTATATTATCTACAAGAAGCTGTTGTATTTCCTCATTAACATTAATATTGGTAGGAGCCTTAACATGTCTTATAAACTTATCAATATCATTATTAATGATAACTGTCATAGTAGTAAAACCACTTATTATAGAAAAATATCTAGAAACAGTACTACAATATTCAATAAGATACTTTTGAATACCTTTACATACAACATTATCACTATTGAAAACTTTAGGACTTACTCTAAGTATAAGCTCTGTGGTAGCTGATGTTCTTCTAGGAGGTCTAATAGTAGATAATACTAATGGTTCTAAATTACTATTAAGTATTAAACCTCTCATTCCATAATAAAGATTACCATCTTTATCTCGAATTTTATTTAATTCTCCTGCTTTTCTAATTAAACTTAACTCTTTTAAAAGAGGACCAAAAGTTTTTCTTTCATTTATACTAGTAGAAGAAGAAGTAAATAGTGGAATTATTCCTCTCAAAGATAAAGAATTATAAATAGGAATCTCTGTAACCTCACCATTAAATATATGATTTGTCATATATATAGAGAATTGGTTATTCTCTGTTCCTAATAAAGGTATATTTGTTGAACGGAGAGAGGCTGACGTAACACCAAGAAAGATATTTATATTATTTTTAATATTTTCACTTATCATTAATCTTCTTCTTTTAAGTACATCATATTACAATCATATTCTATAAAGAAAGGTAATTGCTTTATCATAGGAACAATTTCATTAGCACAGAAATTAACTACATTATTTACAATAAAAGAAGCTATCATACAAGCCATAAAAGTAGTTTGTTTTAAACTACATACAGTTTCATCTGCTTCTTCATCAGAAAATAAGAATTCTTTTTCATATCTATCCTGATTATATGTATCTGTACCTACAATAGTGAGTATTTGTAAAGTATCAAATGACAATCTGGCATCAATATATAGACATTTAGATTTATCTTTCTGTAATTCTACATGTTTTCTCCAGTTATTAAAGAATACCTTTCTAGCTTCCATATTATCAAAACCACAAATCATAATATCAGAAGTAAAACTATTCCTAGTATATAATTCTCGCATAGCAAATATATCAGTATATTTACTATAATAACTAACAGTTTCTGCTATGGCATCTACTTTATATTTATCTATATCCTTGATACCAAACATTTGTCCAGCAAGATTAACTTCTTCAACTTTATCATTATCAAAGATATAAATACTCTTAGGGTGTATTCTAGCTAATTGAAATATAGCATTTGAAGAAATACCTCCTGCACCTCCTACAATAATAACCTTCTCTTTAATTTTATTAAACCATTCTGCTCCTGAAAATCTAGCAGTTTCATCATGATAATCTTCACTTATAGGAGGAATTTCCTGATGTTGATTTTCAATAACTTCATTCAAAAAAGCTTCATATTCTTCTGATAATATAGATTCTGATTCTTCTTCTATTACTTCTTCAGGCTCTATTGATGCTGTTTCTCTGTCTGTTACCTCTAAAGGAGCAATAGCAACTTCTGGAACATTAACTGTAGTATTTACTATTTGTTCCATATTAACCTCCAAAGGTGGAGTTATAGTTGATTCTTCATTCATAATTTTAAATAATAAAACGTTCTACTTCATCCTCTATAACTTCAATAAAGGAATTAGTTTTAAATGTATGTAATTTCTGTAATACACCATAAGCACATATAGCCATTTGTGAATCTTCAAGATAACCTTCTTCTGCTAAATTATCATCAAAAGCTTCTGTTACAAGAAATTCTACAAAATAACCAATAAAAGCTCTATAATTTGCTAAACCTTTTTGTCCTTCTCCAAATCTCTTAGAAAATACTGTAGGCATTTTTTGAACCCATTCATTGAGGTCTTTTGGAGTAAATATAGGACTACCTATAAGTAATTGTTTAACAATATTATTTAAGTCTGTTTCATTAAATTTATACTTATTGTAATCAATAGATTCATCTGTATCTACTCCTGCTTGAACAGCAGTATTAGTCTTAGAGAAAGGTATGTTTGTTTCCTTATATAAAGGTGTTGCCTTTAAAGTAGGTTCAACAATAAGATTAGCACGAGGCTCTCTACTAATATTTGCAATTTTAGTCTTATCCTTACTAATTTCTTCAATTCTATTGAATAGGTCTGTATAACCAATATTTACAGTAGGCTTTTCAATATTCAAGAAGAAATATTCTATTTCATAAGATTCTATAGCATCATATTCATCATTACCTATATTAATAGTTTCTTCACCAAAGAACTCATATTCAAGTACTTCTGTTACATGAGGAATATGTTTAACTTTTCTTGTAATTGCCGCAGTATATTGACCAGCATTATTTACAATTAAAGATAAGAAATTATTCATATCAGAACCTTCTTCTTGAAGAGTTCCAAGGTCAGTTCCACTGAAAAACGTTGACATCTGGTCATGTGAATGCATTAAACCTTGCTGACATTCTAATAAGTCATGTTCTATCATATAATTACAGATTTCTGCACTCTTATCAAACTCAGTATAAGTAGCAGAACCATAATCCATAAGACAGAAATCTTTAGCAGTTAATACTAAAGAATTATCTTCAAATCTACCAGTATAATCATAGAATAATACTCCACTATATTCATTATTAGGAAATCTAGCACACAAGAATCTAATCTTTTCTTCTAGTTCTGGAGTAATAATTAACTTATATGTATTATCTTGTTTCTTTAATATATTTTTGTCCATAATTATAATTTATAAATTCTAATATATTCCGTATTGCCACATTAATATATTTTACATTAAGAATATATACAGGTTCAATAGTAGTATCAGTATCTATAATCCTCATTTTAACAGGTATATTCTTAAATGTAAATAAGACATCAGTACTAGGACTACAAGAACTGTGTCTATTACTATCTTCTTCAGTAAAACATCCTTTATAAAAGACTGCTTTTATAAGAATTTTAGCTCTTACTAACTCATTTAAATCTGTAGAAAGTTCTTTATTATTAAATCTTTTATTATAAATTGCTATAAACTCATTGCTTATTAATCTAATTAAAGAAGCATCATTATCAGCAAAACTATAAGTATTATTTACATATTTAAAAGTAAATACTTTTCTATTTATAAGATTACGTATGGCTTCTTTTATAATAAATGAAATTTCTGAAGAGGTTCTACAACTAGTATCTGAAAAAATTATTTCTTTATTACTATTATTTCTACCAATATATTCCATTCTGTAATAAGGAACTCCTGCTATAGATTCTACTGTAACATATCTAGCTAATTCCACACAGAATAATCTCCATATATTTTCATTATTTTCATCTCTAAGAATAGTACAAGTGGTTCCAATAGGACCTCCTCCTAAACAAGGTCTCTGAAAATAAGACTTACCATTACATAAAGAACCTGAAGGTAAATGAGAGTGTGTATAATGACTTTTATATAAAACTTTAGTGAAAGTAGTAACAATCATTTCAAATCTTTTAGCTTGTTTTCCTGCATAATCAAGTGGTACTTTAACATATAAGTCATGAATATCTACACTATTATCTTTTTCATTAGTAATAGTTACATTGGGAAAATGAACTAATATAATATATGAAAATTCACATAATGGAAGTAAAGGAGAGTTTAAAGTATCTTCCAAGTTTTCACCTTCTGCTATTAAAGTTTCTACAGCATCTTTAAAACTTTTATTTACTTGAAAGTCTACTTTAGTTTCACCAAAGAAACTTTTAAATATTTCATATACTTTAAGAGCTTCTTCTGTAGGAGTATAATATTTATTTCTTATCTGTTCTTTTATATCCATAAGTAATAAAAAAGAAGGGAGCAAATATATTACTATACTTACTCCCTATTAGATTTTTTATAAATTACATGTTTTTAAACATATCATTAAGTTCATTTGATGAATATGGAGAATCTGATTCCTCTTCCTTTGAAGCATTTGAAGTATCTGAAGTGACATTACCAATAATAGCAATATTATCAATATCAATATCATCAGAATAATCCATACCTGCATTCTCCATTTCTTTCAAAAGACTTTCAATAACTTTCTTAAGTTCTGCTTTAGTAACATAGTTACTAAGGTCAGTAGCCTTCATAGCAGGCTTGCTAGGAGCTTCCTTCTTTGCAGGAGCTGCTTTAGCTGTAGGAGCTGAAGCATCTGCTGTTGTAGAAGCTGCTTCTTTATTAAGAATCTTCTGCAAATCTTCTGTCTTACAGTTAGTATAATTCTTACCATAAGTCTTCTTAACTACTTCTGTAAGATTCTTAACCTTAATCTCCTCAATGATAGCCCTTCTATCAAGCTTTGCTCCACTTCTAATCTTCTTTGAAGCATTAGTAATCATAAATACCAAGTTATTAGTAGTAGTTCCCTTATAAGGAACATCATGTGGAAGAATAGCAGCATCATTCTTCAATTCAATCTTAGTAAGACCCTCAAAGAATGTACAATCAGTATAATCAATACCTGCCTTAGTAAGGTCTGCTTTGAGTTCTGCCAATGTTGTTGCTGCACTTTCAATAACTTGTGTCTTGTGAGTCTTTGTAGGAATCACTGTAATCTTTCTTTTTTCCATTTTTCTTTAAATTTTAATATATTAAACTTTAATTATTTGTGTTATTTCAAAAAGGTAAATCATCATCCATATTTGGTGCTTTAGTCTTATTAAAAGCATTATTAAATTCTTCAATAAGTCTTTTTTTACCAAAATAATGATATATATCTGAATAATCTTTTGCTTTATCAATTAAAGGACAATGAATTATCTCAAAACCTGTTTTTAATCTAAGATTATAGGCATCTATTTCACCTGCTGAATCTCCATCAAATGCTATATAAATATGGTTATATCTTTTTTGTAAACAATTAATTGCAGAATCACTTAACTCTGTATTTTCTGATTGAACATATATACAGGGTATATTAACATTAGACCATAGACAGATACTATCTTTCAATGATGAACATATAAGCAATGTATCTCCTGTCTCTGGAATTTTAGACCACAAACCAATAACACTCTTGTCATTGGAAGATGTCCATTTGTAACCATTTTTATTATAGGGTTGATAAATTTTCTTGGTGATATTCCCTTCTTTTCTTTCAATATAACAATATGCTAGTTTATCACAAGCAAATGTATATCTTTTATTATCTTTATATATAATTTTATGACTAATAGGATATACTTCAACATACTTTAATAGATTTATATTACATCCATAAGATTCCCAATACTCAACATCATAATTTCTCCATTCTCTAGTTTTAACCTCTAGTCTGATTTGACTACTACTTATTGTAGCTGAGTTATGTTTAATTTGAGATTTAGAGATATTAATCTGCTTAGTATTAATATTCATATCTTTACTTATCTTATCTACTAGTTCTATAAAACTAATATTGTAGATTTGCATAAGTAAATCAAATAAAGACCCTTGTTCTCCTGTTGCAAAGTCTTTATAATGTATATGTATACCATCACTTGAATATAATCCAAATGAAGGTTTAGAATCATTCCTTAAAGGGCTATTCATTCTAAAAGGAACTTGTGTAATACCAAAGTAGAAATTAAGTATTTGACCCTCATCTACTTTGTTTAATATATCTTTTAAAGTTATTGAAGTATATCCATTGCTAATCATATTATTAATATATTAAGCGTTTGCCCAAGGGTTATTTGTTGGTGCTACAAAAGGATTTTCCTTATTTTCAGCACTAAAATTAGTCTCTGATACAGAATATTCATGAAGTGTTTTATAGTCAAATTCTGTAGTAGCTAAACCACCATTATTCTTTCTATTCTGAATATCTGCCTCAAGCTTAGATGTAGAATTACTACTATTCTTCATAGTGAAGTGAGTATAAACACTAGAATATTGCCTACCATCATCAGTAGTTCTTACACCAATAGCAACCTTAACTTTATTATTAGGCTGCAAGGTAATACAATCTTTAAGTTCAGACATATTACCCTTGAAATAATCTGTAATGTGGTCAAGTCTACATTCTGCATCCTGTGGATTATCAATCATAACCCAAGAGCCATTAACATACTTCTGACAAGAAGGAATATTCAAATAGTTCTGCAAGAACATAGTAAGAGCTTCTTCACCTCTAAAAGCTGGTCTATAATTATTACTAATACTAAAAGGTTTAACTTCACCTGTCTCTTTATCAATATATGTAGGAATAGTTTTATTCTTAACATCATCCTGTGTAGCCCAAGCAGTTCTACCATAAGAATCAATTACCTGACACTTAGTATTTTCCTTATTAGTAAAGATATTATTCTGAATAGAGAATCTAGCTTGGAAGAACTCCTCAATACCATTATTAGTTTCAGGGTCAGATTTCAAGATAAATGTAGGATAAGCCATCTGAATCTCCTTCCCATCATTATCCTTCATAACCCCATAATACTCAGGGTCCTTAGTAATATCTCTACCATAGAGATTACTAAGTTCTTCCTTAGAAGGATTAAAGGCTACTACTTTACAGCCTGCAATACCAATATACTTCTTAAATTCAGTAGCTTCTTGAGACTCCTGAACTTTGCCAAATGCCATCAAACTAATTGTTGTATTCATTTCTTTTATTTTATTTAATTGTTAATAATTAATCAATATTATCATTATTACCTGCATTTCCAAGATTATCAAAAGGAAGTGCTTCACCAGCATCAGGAATTTCTTCTGTTGGCTCCTGTACAGGAGCAACAAAAGTAAGTACTCTCTTCTTCTGCTGATACTTACCTTCCTTGTCCATCTTAGGTGTACCGTCCTCATTAAACTGAGGAATCTGCTCATCCTTAATAAGCTGCTTTGAAATAAAACCACCAGTAAGCATCTTAACACCTGCTTCATTAGCCTCAATAATAGCTAACTGTTCATCAAGCTCTGCCTGAATTTTATTAAGGTGCTTTTCCAAAGTCTCAATTCTACTATAAATACTAGAATTTGCCTTATAAATGTTCTTAATCTGAGAAATCTGACGTGATGTCAACTTTGTTAAATCTTTCATTTTTACTTTTATTTTTAATATATTAATAATATGTTTTCTTTTGTGTTTCTATTAAATATAGAATTAAGGCTTTCTTGTTTAGTTAATGTATGTATTGCATACTTACACATATAATATTTAAGAGCTATCTTTACATATTCACTGTACATTTCATAAGGTAAAGAAGTTATAGTTTTAACAAATATATCTACATATTTTCTTTCTTTACCTTTTTCAATACAATAATTATCTAATAATAAGATAATATCTTGTAAAGCAATATGTCCAGATATTAATATAGAAGTAGCAATACTAACTATTTTATTTCTATCCATATACCTCTTTAATTTTATCCATTACAATAGATAAATCATTAGGAATTTCATCAGGTAAGTCATCAAGTACTCCTAAGCTATCCTTAGCAGGATATTCTCCATCAAACTCTTTAATAAAATGTTTAATAGGTTTCTTATTTTCTGCATCATAACCTACTTTACCAAAGAGAATAATGTCAAACTTCCCTTCAGGTGTGATATAATCATCCACCATCTTACCTGTAGTCTTAAACTTATAGGAAATAGAATCACCATTTTTATCTTTATACTCTTCATAATGAGCACAACAGATAATATTCTTATTCTCAGGGCATCCTTTAAATGAATCAAAGATAAGACCCATTCCATAGCCTATTTGCTTTGGTGTATCCCATCCTCCCTTCATTGCATTTGCCATATAAAAATCTTGTGCAAGATAATTAAAATCATCAATTACAATATTCTTATAAGGGCAATTAGGATTCTTAAAAGCATCAATAACTTCTGCTACTTTCTTAAATCTTTCAAGTCCATTAAGACTATCAATCTGCATTCTATTTCCTTTAACCATGTCCATCACATTAGTAGATGGACATAACTTAAATTCTGGATTAGGAACAGCCCTACCAATACATTGTATTACAAAAGTTTCTTTAGGATTTAAACCTTTAATACCTAATTTCTTTCTACCACAATAACTAGTAGTTTTTCCAAATCCAGACTTTGCTAAAACTAAAATTTTTGCCATTTAACTTCTATTCTTTATAAATGAATTGCAAAAGTACTATATTTATTTTACTCTAGCAAATCTTTAACTCTTTTTATTATACCACAAACAAACATACTTATAGTAGTATTAACTGTTTGTTTATTTCTTATCTTATCTAAATACTTATATACCTTTTCTAATTCTACTTTATTATTAGGTAATGGTAATTCATCAAAAGCACATACTGCACCATCAAAGAATAAAGGAGCAATGCCTCCCATTTCACCATCTCGATTTATACATACTTCAAGAAATCTAATATTATCCTTAAATTTCTTTATATTATAATCTAAATATGAATCTAAACTAAATCTAAATGGAGAAAATAATCCTAATAGTACATTGCAGTCTCTTGATATATACTTACTATCACCTAAACCCTGAGCACTAGGTCTTAATCTATTTAATTTAAAAGCATCATTACCTTCAGATTCAAAAGCTTGTTGCTGAATTACTACAGGAGAAAACTTATATCTGTTTCTTAAATATTTAGCTAAATATTCTGACAATTTATCCATAGATTGTTTAAGAGTCATACCTCTTTCAGTATCTATAAGATTCATAGTATCAATAACAATTAACCTATATTCATTAGGGTCATCCTGTTCATAATGGTCAAATACTTCTGTTTCTTTTATTTGTCCCCATTCATCTTTATATTTACCCTTTTTAGTATATTCAGTACCATGTTGTCTAGCATAACTTTTACAATAATTAAGAATACCAGTAGGATTAGGCTTTTCTTCAGGAAATATAACATGTTCTTCAAAATACTTAATAATATCTTGAACTTCATCAGATTGTAGTAAATCTAATACTTCCTGTGAAATAGCAGTAGTAGTACTTCTTAAATCTCTAGGAGATACTCTTATTGTATGATTACTATACTCGTATAGGAGCCAACATTCAAATCTTTGAAGAATTCTTTCAGGTGTTTCTTCTAAAGGAAAATATAAGACTTTAAGATTTGCTCCTACTTCTTTATGGTAATAGCAATAAAGTAGTGGTTTATAGATAAAAGTATATGAAGTAAATTGAGACTTTCCACCTTTAGTAAAGGACGATATACAATAATATGTACTTTGTTCTATACCAATAAAGTCATCTTTAAATCTAGTAAAAGAAGAAGGAATACAATTAATTTTACCTTCAAGTATTCTGTTTCTTCTTTTAACTAGATTATCATATACTCTCTCTCTTAAACTCATTAGAATGTCTTAATATACTCCTTCTGATGGTCAATATAATTGTTCATCTTCTCAATGGTAGCATTAAGTTTATCATCAAGAGCCATATTCCATTTAAGGAACTTCTTCAACTCTGCTTTGAATCTAGAGAAAGCTTCCTTTTCAGCTTTAGCTCTAGCAAGTTTCTTACCAGTTTCTACATCAAAGGTATCACCCTTCTCTGTATTAAGCTTAGATACACCTACTGTTGTAAATCTAAGCTTAAACTTAGGTACAATAAACTTCTCAATAGCAGTTACAGTCTGCTTTACTTCATTTACCTTAAACTCAAGAGCTACATGCTGTAGCTTAAATGTTTCAATGTTGTTATTCATTTTACTTTATATTTAATTAATTAAACAATAATTTATTTCTTAATATTAATAGGAGTATCTTCCTTAAAATACTCATATGTTGTAAATTCTTCTTTCATTTTAACTCTGATGTCCAATCATTATTAATATTATCTTCCTGACCTTCATTCTCTATATAATCAGAAAGAATTGAAGTTACTACCTGTTCTCCATCTTTTACTTCAGATTTCCAAATAAAATACTTTAATAATTTAAGATAAGTATAATCACCATTCATAGAATTAATATACTTCTGAGTAGCTGTAATTATTTGCTCATCTGTATAATTTGGATATCTTAAGAAGAAACTCTGTAACTTTTTTCTAATATCTTCTATATTACCTTTATAATAATAACTAGTTCCAGGCATTTTACCTTTAGGGTATATATCCCTTAGTTTTATTGCTAAATTCTGACATCTAAGATTAACAATATTAATTGTTTTCTTAGTATCTTTACTACTATCAAGTAATACAGAATTACAGAGGTTAATACCTTTATTAATAACACTATATTTCTTATTTAATTCAAAAAGAGAACAATTACATTTAGTAATTAATCCCTTCTCAATTAAATCTTCATACAGTTTATCATTTTGGCATTGTAAAGCAAGTAATATAAATACTTGCTGAGCAGTAAGATTATATTTCTCACATACTGTATCATCTATAACAAATTTCATAGCTTAATATCTTTAATATCAGTAATTTCTTTTATCATAGAACTATCATAATCCTTAAGCATTTTATCTTTTAATTCCTCATCTCTAGTATCTTTAAAATAAGGTATAATAACTATTGGTTTAGGATGTCTTAGAAGACGCCCAAACTTCTGTTGTGAAAGAATTTCTGAGGCATTTAAATTACAGAATAATCCTATTCTACAATTAGTTAAATTCATACCTTCTGAAAGCATATTAACACTAGATATATGATTAATCTTACTATTATTGAAATCATCAAGATTCTGTAAAGAGTTCTTATTCTTACTGTTAATAGGAGCATAATTCTTAAACTTTAAAGACTGCTCAATATTGTTACAGAATAAGAGTACTCTCTGGTCCTGTAAGATAGAGATAATAGACTGGCATATATCTACCTTCTGTTCTGAAAGCCATTTTAATCTTTCTGAAGCTGCTCTAAGCCATTTATTCTTAAAGACTATAGTTTTATTAAACATAAACTTTCTTTTATACCAGTCTATTTTATCACTTAACTCATTATAATATTGCTTCTGGGTACATTTGATAATTATCTTTCTTGTAGTAAATCTTTTAATGAAATTCCATCTTTCATCATAATTACAAGTAACAGGATTACTACATCTAGGATTCTTTATTATCTCTGCTACACTTTTAATATTATCTAAATATAAAGGAATAGTATAAATTATAGGTGTAGGTAATACTTCATCTTTAATACCATCAGCAATGTTACCTTTAACTATATTATAAGTACCTAAAGATTTCATATAATCCATAATATCACGAGGAATTGTAGCACTTAAAAATAGTAATTTAACATTAGGATTAACCTTAAAAATATCATTAAGGATTTCCCTTTTAAGTTCACTTAAATGATGAGCTTCATCAAATACTATACAATCACAATATTTATTAAGTTTATGAATACTATTATAACAAAGAATTTCTACTTTATCTGTATTACATCCCCATTTCTTTATTTCTTCTTTCCAATTATTTATTAATGGTTGTCTGGGAACAATAATACTAACAGTAGTTTCTTCTTCATTTTGTTTAAAATTAAAATCTGCTATCTTATTAATACAGTCAATAGCAAGTTTTGACTTACCATATCCAGTTCCAAGATATAAGATAGTAGATTTTACTAATAATACTTTACTTAAAGCATTATCAGCAGCTTCTTCTCTAGTCATTATCTGGATTTACTTCTTTATAAAACATAATTTTATCTGATACTATTTGAGTATCATTAATAATTATAGTACTACCTTTAGGAATAATGAATTTGGCAACAGCATACTCTGGAAACCAAAGTACAGATTTCTTAAGGTCTTTTAGAGTCTTAAAACTATGAAAACCATTTGTAACTACAATATCAATATATTCATCTTCTTTTTTAAATCCTATCCGTAAAGGACTAGTACATATCTTTTTCTTCTTATATTTACAAGTATAAAAAGGTGCAAAATAGGAATTCTTAGTAGGAAAAGGAAATAATCTAGCATATTTAACCACAATTTTATATACTATTGTATCCTTCTCAAGAATTTCTGTTATTCCTTCATACTCACCTTTTAGATAATTAGTGAGAGGTATTCTTTTACAAAAACACATTATAATATCTTTACTTTAACATTATTAATACTAATTCTCTTTGAGTCTTTAGGGTGTATAAGTATGTCTATTCTATGTTTATGTCTTTTATTCATAACATCTTTAACTAAATACACTCCATAACCTTCAATATACACTTTCTTAGGTTTATTCTTAGGGAATAAATAAAGTAAGTCTCTAGAGATTGCACACCATTTAATCTTATTATTTTTTAAATGATGTAGATTTATCTTACTACCATCAGCAGTAATCAATGGTTGATTATTACACTGACTTTTAACTGGCTGGTAACAAGTCAACTTTACATGAGTTACAGTTTGTGCACAGCATTTAATAGTAGTAAAACATAACATTGCTACTATAATAAGTATATATAATGCAAAACCACAACTAATTCTTATATTCTTCATAATTAATTCTTTTATAATGTAAGTAATCTTTTATAAGTCCTTACATAATTTCCATTATTATCTCTACCATTATACCACATAATAAATACATAATTTCCATTAGACAATATCATATCTACTTTAGGACTATACTTATTATATAGGAATAATAAAAGAATAATAATACATACTATTATTATAATCTTTATCATACTTTTAGTTATTAAAAAGTGATAGTAGTGTGTTTCACAACAGACTACTATCTAAGTGTTAAAACCTTTATAAACAAACCGTCTATTTCACATATTTAATCATTAAAAACTTCATAATCCATAACTTTTCCCAAGCAGTCATGTGCTATTCTATTAAGATGAGATTCAAATCTCTTCTTTTTAGACATAGAGAGCCATTCTACCCTTTTACTCCATTCAGGGCACTCTTTGGAAGTCATATAATCATATGATTCATTAGAGATATTTAGCACTCTTACTCTTACAGGAGTACGAGTTACCTTAAAATTAATATCAAAATTACCTTTAACAGAGAAATTTACTGATTCTTCAAATCCTCCTTCAATAATCTTTACACTAGCTTTAACTTCCATAGTTTTTTATTTATTTATTATTCTTCATATAATTTTAAATTAAAGTTAACAGTTTTACTATTGAAAACTGTTATGTAAAAGTCACTTTTCTTTAATAACAAGAAATAGTAAAAACTCACTAGCTTTTTCTTTAAAATCTTAGTTTCAAAATCACATAAGTACGTTTATAGTCATTACTTTTTGCATTTGTGGACTATAGAAAATACTATTATTACTCTATTTTTATTGATTAGCGAGTATTCAAAAATAGTAGACCAAAAAATTTTACTCGAATTTCTTTATTTGTTATGTTATAATTATTAGTATTTTCTATTTCATTTTAAATATTTCATTTAATACATATATTATCATACATATATAAATAAAACAAAATATACTAGCTATTATTGCCATATAGTTTAGGGTAAATTAAGAATTATTAATATTATTATAAAAATACATAAAAGAGCTATAATATATTCCATATACTTTAATTTAAATAAGTTAATATCTTACACCAAAAGGTTTACCATCCATAAAGGTAAAACACTCAAATATTTTTTCATAAGTCCAACTTGTATCTTGATGACCTATTAGTGTTCTATCTTCATCTAAAAGAGTTATTAAACGATGAACATTATTATCTGTTTTTATCCAACCATAAGGATTATGATACTGCATTTCTTCTAGACATTCTTTTAAATTTTTAAAAGGTCTATACTTTACTTCTGGTTTAATTCTATAATTATTAATATTTTTTATCAAGCTACTAATATCAGTTATAAAAGCAGGTTTCCATTCATTAAGGATAGAAGAATAAAATTCAATTTCTCTTCCAGCTAAATAAGCCTGCAATATTTCAACTAGCTTTTTTACCCTATCTTTATTCATATTACTTTCTATTTAAATTAGTTTGATTTTTCAAGATATAATGTCAAATATAATATAATCAGCTAAAAGAATAAATACTCCTATTATAAATAAACCAAATAGGGAATCTAGTTCAAACGCAAATAGGATTATACTAGAAACAATAAGAACATCTCCTACTAATCCTAATATAATAATAAGATATTTTATCATTTTATTTTTAATTTCCATTATACTTTTATTTTTTATCCAAATCCTATTTCTCCTTCAACTCTTCAAGTGCTAAGAATAACTCATTTTGAATATGAATTATTGTACCTTGACTTAGCTTTATTCTTTTTAAACCAATAATCTTAGAAATATTATTAATGTGAACTATAGCTTTTTCTTTGCTCATTACTTATCCTCCTTAAAATCTATTTCTTTTAAGCAGTTTAAATCTGGATAATAACAAGTTGTCTTAGGATAGCCAAATTCTATCACTTCTTCCTCTTGTTTATGCAAAAGAAGAGAAAGTATTTTTAATCGTTCTTGTGAATCACGCAACTGCTTTAAGTATTTTTCCTTTTGACCTTTGTCAGAAAGGTCATAGTCTAATTCGCAACAACGTTCTTTTCTTGGCATAAAGTTCAGAGGATGAACAATGTGTTTATCATCCTCATCTTCTTTGCCAAAGCATTGCACTATTATATTAGCACTATAATTTGTACTGTCTGGCTGTAAGTTTTGTATTTTAATGCCAAACTTCTTTATCTGCTCTTCTGTCATATCTCTTTCTTTTTATCCTCTCCCTTTCAACAGGGAGAGGGAGTTTTGTTACACTAGGTTAAGACTTACGGCAGTACATTTCTTGAAATCCAAGTTCATATCTGCCATACGATATTCCAGAGCTTCAAGGTAGGCAGTCATACCTACAGACTGCTTCACCATTAGCTTATACTGGTACTCGCCAACTTTCTGCAAGAAACCTTCCTTCTTCAAGGCTGCATTCAACTTACTTAAATGCTCTACTAACTCATCATGCTCATCAAGCATTCTTTTCTGATAATCTTCCATATTATTTATATTTATATTTCGTAAAAACTGATTAGTTACTTGTTTGGGATGCAACGATTCTCAAACTTCTTGTAAGCATCAAGATAAAACTCATCTTTAGCTTTGTTGTATGTTACCTCATAGTACATACCATCAGGTAGTGTTGTTGAAAGAAGCCACTTTGCATTACCAAGAATGTAACACTGCCATACTACATATACTTCAAACTCTTGTTTTGAATCACTCTTATCCAAGTGTTCCTCAACATATTTATGTACAAATTCACTTACTTTTTTATTCATATTATTCTCATTTATGTCTTCGTTTACTTCAATGTATTTAATTGGGTTGTCTTTATCTACAAGACAAGCCATGTTAAAACATTGAAGGTTATCTTTAAATATACACCCTACACATTCCAATGTAGGGTTTGGAACTTCCTTAATCATAATTACTATCTATTACTAAAGCTCATCAAACTCTTTTTGCAATCTCTGTTTTGTTTCATTCAGAAGTTGCTTGAATTTAGTCTCAAATTCCTTATCACACTGTGATAGCCCCCAAATAGCATCAGCAATTCTAAAATTACCTGATTTTGAAGACATATTTAAGAGTACATCTACTTTAGGAATTAAACTCTTTGCTAAGATATTTCCTCTTTCTAATTTTTCTGTATTCATATTACTATCTATTTATCCTTTATAGGATGTTAGACTTTTTCTTAATTCTTCTTCTGTTATAGTTATTTTCTATTAACTTCTGTTGGGTCATAACATCCATCTATTTTACACCCTTGTCCTAATATTGAATGTTTACATCTAATGTTTTCAAAATAAGGACAGGGTGGTTGCTTTCTTTGTTTACCCATATTACCTCCTTACAGGATAAATTATTCTACTTTCTCATAAGTTGCTAAGAAAATATCAGGCTTACAAGGATAGAATTCTCCCTTTACACCTTTAATAATGTAATCACCAATAGATGCTTCCATATCTCCTTCTAAAGTATGAATTATAAGGGTAGTACCTTTATTTGTAATACTTTCACCTATAAAATCATCAATTTCTGAGAGATTTGTTCCCAGCCACTGAATAGCCTCAATGATAACTGGCTTCTTTCTATATTTGTTATTCATTATTTTTAATTGATTTAGTTATTATACTACAATACTTAATAGCTTTAATTGCTATCCAAATAGCATGTTTTTGCTTAGGGTCAATAAGATTACTTCTAATTTTAAATAATATTTTTATAACCTCTTTTATATTCATTTATACTTCTATTTTTAAAGAAATATCAAGACCAAATAAAAGATGCTGTAAATCAGAAACATTTTCTACAGCTCTTAACCATACAATAGACTTATTTACTACTTTATAAGCAGCATAATTAGTATTACTTTTACAAAGTCTTATATGATAAGAATCATTAAAATAACCATCTTTATCCTTTTTCCATCCATTCTTTTCAAGAATTTCTGGGGTAAGAGGTATATCTTCAATAAAGTCATCACAGATAACTCCATTAAAATTATCTTTAACCCCTTTAAAACAATATCCATACTTTGAAGTATTAGTTACTTCTATTAAGTATTTAGTATTACCTATTTTATAATGTAATAAATTACTAGTAATATATTTTGGCATAATAATTAATTAATTTTTATTAATACTTAATCTTCTGCTATTTCTATTCCAAATGTTACTATAAAGCCAAGAAGAGTAAAGAATGTAAAGATTCCTATAGCATCATTTTTAAATAGATAATAACTATATACTTCTAATATCCCTATTAATAAGTAAGCAATAAGGATAATACATAATTTAAATACTTTCATAATTGTTAAAATTTAATTCTAAAATCTTTACCTTTAAGAGTAGGTCTCTTACTTAAGATAAATTTTTCTAATTCTTCTAAATCAATAGGGAAGATTGAATTATATTTATATTTTAAAGTACAAATAAATCTTCCATTAAGCATAATGTCAAATGTAAATATTTCCATTATTCATTTCATTTCTTATAAATTACAACTGAATCTACAGGAGTTTTACCTTCATAAGTAATTCTTAATTCTGTCTTACCTTTATATACATCCAAGGCAGTAGGAGTATTACTTATGTATGCTATAATAAATAACAATCCTATAACTGCAATAACTAAAAGTACAATAGATAAAGCTGTATTACCTTCATATCTTATTTCAGATGTACAAGCTACTATTACAATGATAACTAAAATAAACCCAAAAAATGCTAATATATTCACTGTTTACCTCCTTTCAATATTAAAGAAACAATATCATTTCTATAAGCCCATTGGTCTATGCCATGACATGCTGCTTCTGTTTCCCAACTTTGAAGTGAATTATCCCTTTGTATAGTAAAGAAATAAGTCTCTCCAAATATATCACTAGTAAAGATTATGTATTCCAAATTCTTAGGCTCTTCTTTAGTGTTATGCCATAGGTCCTTAAATACCTCATTAATTGCCCAATTTACACCTTTCTTGAACCCATCTATTCTATTTTCACTATCATAAATTGAACCATAGTCACAAAGCTTATTAGCAGCAGTTTCTATTTTCTTATTATCTATCATAGCTTAATTCTCCTTTAATATTTCTATCAACTTATCGGCTCTCTTAATTGCAAGCCTTTCCTCAATGAAACAAGTTTCATTTGGCTTTGAAATAAGTATCTTTAAAAGTTCTTTTGCTAGCTCATATCTTCTCTGCTCCCAATTAATTGTAGCATCTAAGTTGGGAATTTCTTCAAAGTCCCAATAGTAGTTAAGAGGTTCTTCTACATGTTCTGCACCTTTGCTATCTATATATGAAACGCTATCATATTTACACCTTCTGGTAGTACAATTAAAACAGACAATATTCACAATTTCGCCTGTCTTTCTGATTTTAGCTTTTTTCATCACTTACTTCCTTTCGTAATTAGGTTAAACAACTCATCTACAAATACCCAATCTGCCCTTTCTTTTTCTAAGTTCCAGCATTCTTCTAGTTTTACGTCTTTCCTTACCACTAGGAGGGTTGCCTGCATACTTTAGTTGTGGAATGCAATCATAACCTCTATATAGACGAGCTTCTTCATTAAGTTTTTCAAGATACTCATCAGAAAGTGCTTCTTCTACTAAACTTGATGAAGTTATTACTGCCTTAACATCTTCCATAAATTACTTATTTTATAAAAAGTTTTTTATTTCTTTATCCCAGTTTGTATTATGTTCCAAATGATATTTAGAATCATTTAAATCTATTAATACAGCCTGATATAAAGAATTAAATTGACTACGTGTAATTGGTTTCCAATACTTAGTATCAGTAACTTTAAAACTATTTTTATAGATATTATAACGTCCCACTACTAAGCAAGTTACTACTTCCTCTTCTTCTATATCAAGAACTTGAAAGATTTCAGTAGTTTCACCAATATCTTCTTCTATAAAGCAATCACCTACTTTAATATTCTTAACACATTTCTGTGTTTCTAACTTTCTTATTGTATTAAGAATTTTAACTTTTTCTTTAGATAAATCATCTAGCCTATCATATAGTTTATTAATAGCATCATCATAAGCTTTATCTTCATAAGTATCAGCTAAATTAGATAATCTATCTTTTAATTTATCAAATTCTCCTTTTATTATTTTCTTTTCCATATTTACTCCTTCACATTTTCAGTTGTTCCTAATAAATGTTCATTACCTTCATAAGGAATACAATAGTTCCAACTAGCATAAACACAATAGTAAGGCTCATCTATATTTTTATGACTAAACAAATTTGCACGCCACTTACTTGATTTACTATCTCTAACCAATACCTTATCAAAAGGTTTTGGAGTCCACTTTGGCTTCAAGTCAATAAGCATTTTCTTCTCAGCATCCCAAGCCTTTCCTTCTTTTGCAAGAGCATCAAAGAGTTGCTGCTTCTCTTCTTCTGTGGCAAGGCGAAGTTCAATATCTCCAACATCTTCTCTGAATGGTTCTTCTAGAAGAAGCTCATCATTCTGGCAAAGAACTGCATGGAATCCTATATATGCCTCTTGTCTCGATTGGAATATAGCAATATGTGTATATTTTCGTACCACAATGGCTACTATATCCCCATCCTTGAACTCTGGCTGTTTTTCAATATTTAAGGTGATGAGGTTTAGTTTACCACCACATTCCCTTTCTAAGGATTCCATGTATATCTTAGTTTCTAAATCTGTCATCTTTCTCCAATATTTAGTTATAAAGTTAGAGATAGGAGTATACTTGTTTTGCCATGGTTTATCAAAATATCCACCAGAGCAAGTAATAAGGTGTACTGCATTAAATCTTGTATAAGTATCATCAAGCCATTTATCAAAGATAACTCTACACCCATCCCTAATTAGTGCATCACCCCTCTTCCAAGCAAACTTCTCCCAATCATGCATTTCCTTTGAAGGGAATAATAATGGCTCTGATTCAGGATAATTATAATATCTACCATCACCAAAGAATATTACCATTCTTCCCTGATGTGTTACTTTTATAATGCCATCCTCTACACTTAAAAAATACACATCTCCAAATATAGGAGAATATAACTTTGTATTTTTTGGTGTATCTTTTAAGATAGTTGCTATGTCTATTTTTATTTCCATGTTATTTATTCTTTGTTAATAATTTCTATAATAAAGTCATTCCAGTTATGTTCTTCTACAATCTCCCAATTTGGGTCTTGTATATTTTTTAATGCAAGAAGATATCCCTTTTTAAATTGTTCTGATGTAATTTTTACCCAGCCTGTAATATCATATATATAAGAAGAATCTCTACCGATATAATCTTCATCTACACATATATAATATACATAGCTATTACTTATTGAAACAATTTTTATTAAAGTGTTAAATTCAATATCAAAATAGCAATTTCCAACAACAAAATTAGAAAGTATTTCTTTCTTTTCTAATATCCTAATTTTATTATAGATATCATCCCTTTCCTTCTTTAATTGTTTATATTTAGCTCTTAATTCTTTTAATGTTTCCATAAAGATATAATTTACTCATTATACATATAAGAAATACTATCTAATAATACATTATTATGAAAACCTTTATAAAATGTACTATCAATATTACATCTTATATTAATATAATCACTCATTATTTCAGATTTATCTTTATCCCATATATTATTATTATCAAATATAATATCAGCTAAGTTAATAACTTCTTTATATTCTTCTAATTTATAATATTTAGATTGTAATTCATCAATAAATTTTCTTTGTTTATTAATTATTTGTGCTTGATTATATAAACAAATAGTACTAAATATAAGAAGAGAGGTTAATATAACCTCTCCTATTATATGATATAAAAAATGTTTCATAATTAATTTTTATAAATGGTATCCAAAATAGTTCTAAAATTAGGATTATCTATTACATATTGGGCATCAGCTTCATTTTTGAACATAATATTACCAAAATACATATCTGTATTAGAATTAATATGAACAATTTGATAACTACAAGGTTCTGTTGTGGTTTTATCATAAGCTATCATATAACCACATTTATCAACATTAGCACTATACTCCCAATCACCATTAAAATATTTAGCAATATTCATTAACTGTGAAATAGCTAAAATCTTATCCATACAGTGAATACGTACTCTAAGTCCACCAAAATTGGTAGGACAGGCTTGAAGTATATCATTATAAGTAATATCGTGCTTCTTGAATTTAACTATACCTTCAGCTAAACTACTATTCTCTGTATCTATCTCCATTCCTTCAGGAATTTCAATAATTAATGTATTGCTATTTGTCTCCATTATTTATCTCTTTAAATTGTACATTCAACTTATCTGATCTTAAAGGTTCAGAGCAACTTCCTCTTGCAGAATATAAATCATTTTTAAAACAGTCATCATTAACAAAAATGCATTCTTCACAATTTTTCTTTCTAGATACTGTCTTATAAGTTATACCTTTATATTTAAATATTTCACCTATTTTTCTTTCCATAATTCTTTAACATTAAATTTTTCATTTTTATTAATGTATTTAAATTTACCTGTATAGATAAGTGTATTAGATACTACTTCATTATAATAATTAACTACATATATACTACCTTTTGGAATAATAAATTTTCCTACATAAACAGGATTATATAAAACATTTGTAGTAATAAAAGGATACAAATTTCCATTAGGAAAAAAGAGCATATCTTTTGTCTGTAAGTCACATACTCCCTGTAAAGATAATAAACTATGTAAACCTATATTAATAGAATCTCTATTAAAATCTACATATTCACGCATAGGAGTATTTCTGCTATACATATAAGTAGTCATAAAATAAGAATAAAACCTAACTTCATCTGCAAAGCAGCCTACTTTATAAACTGTAATATCTCTTTTTGCTATTAAGAGTTTACTTTCTTTTGTTTTATTGAAGCACATAAGCTTAATATTTAAAATACTTAAATATAAAAAGGAGTATACTAACTAGATAGTTAATATACTCCTACAAAACATATGGCATAAAGCCTCTCAGAGATTTTGGAGAAGTAATACGAATTGAACGTACTTTGGCTACTTGATGTACAAACTTTTATTGCTACTATTTTATTTGCTAAAAACATTACATAGCTAATAACAAGAAAGAATTCACCTGTCATTATTATTCTGACGTTACCTTTTTGCCTTATCACCTGTCCTATATATTTGCAACTATATAGGTAACTTCTCGTTTAATAATTATTATATCTTTATAACTTTACCCACTTACCTGTGTAAATAATATTAGAAGAAACAATTTCACCTCTATTATTTATATAGTATTCAGAACCTTTAGGAACTATAAAAGTACATAAATATAGATGAGAATATAGGCTAAATTCATCTACAAAACCCTTGATAGCATCTCCTAAATATATATTTCTAAAATGAGGATTTGAATAAAATTCTATAGCTACTTCTTTATAAGAATGGTAACCTTCTTCTATTTTAATCATTCCACAATTATCTTCTACAGGCTTTAAAGGAATTAGTGGATTATTTCTTTTAATTCTATAGATATGTTTCTGAAATAAACTAACAAAAGTATTACCAAGTACTACACCTATTTTATAGACATAAAAGTCTCTTTTAGCTGTCTGTTTAGTATATTTTCTACCTATCCAACACATATTTTAAAGTTCTAAATATTGGTCATAAAACAGTCTTTTTATCTTATCTTCTCCTATCATTGAAACTGCTTTCTTTATAGCTTCTTCACTATTAAAGTAAACAATTCCAGCATACTTAACATTTATATGTTTATAAATATAAATATTATCAAACAATTTAACAGCTATAGAATGATTTACTCCATCATTTTTACCTAGAAAATATTTAGTACCTTTTTCTATTTTTGTAATACTATTAAAGTAAGAAGCAAGTACAGATAATTGTGATAAAGTTTTGAATTTGTTTATTTGTCCTTGAGGTAAATCTAAACTTACAGTTTTAGATTGTGCTTTGACATAATAGAGTATTATTTCATCTCTACTAAAAGCACTTAATGCTAATACTTTAAGTGTATCATTATTGCTGCTATACCAATTAGCAGCTTGTTGTATAGTTATTTTTACATTTCTTGTTTCCATAATTATTTAATTTTAATAGACCAATCAGGTCTGTTATACATATTCCTATAATGATTTGCAGATTTATAATCATTAAAAGGTTTAATGATATTACCTGTACTATCTAATAATAAAACTTGTTTCATATTATTTCTTTACTATTTTGTTAATAAGTATAGGAGCAGTAGTATCAATACCATAAGTATCCTTTTTAGGGATACTATAGTATCTAATATGATTTGTTCCTCTGTTAGAATAAGAATATATATGATTACAGGAATCTACTTTATACTTACAGGTATTACCTGGGTAGTATACTGTATATTCTAAGTAATATACTTCCTTATAAGATTTTTTAATATTTGTATAGCAAGATGTAGTAATTCCTAAGCAAAATAATACTATTGTAGTTAGTATTGCATTTACTTTTATAGAATTATACTTATTACATCTTACATTATTTATAATAATCATAATAAATATAATAGCAATAACTACACTTATTACTAATACTAATTCATAAATATTACTATTATTCATTTTATTTCTGTTTTAAATAATTAATAATCAAATGTATCACATCTTACCAAGCATCTGTATATAATGGTTCAATGGTTATATACTTGAAGTAATCACTGCCTGAGCCTTTTCTATTACATCTCATATATGCTTTAGCAAATTTATTATCTTCTTTGATTTCTTTATGAACTAATTGCATAAAGAGTACATCATTATTTATTTCTAGAGTATGTTGATTAAATCTATTTACACATCCTTTCCAAGTATCTACTATAATAATTGGTTGTATATCATTAGTACATACTATTGTAAGCATATAAAGCTTCTTTCCTCTGGGATTTTCTATTTGATTATACATAATTATACTATTTAAATAATTTGACTTAAAATTGTTGGGTCCTGTAAGAGAGAATAAATAAAGGCTAATATTTACTAACCTAACTAGAGTTATTTATCTCCTTACAGGACTAACAATCATTTTTACAAACAATATTTAATTAAATTTTACTTTTAATTTCTTTAAAAAGACAATAGCTATTAATTCCACCTGCAAGAAGCAAGAAGAATAATACTATGAATATTTGTGTTCCTTTATATAAGAATAAATAGAAACACATTGCAATAGCAATTATATAAATAAATTGCATAAATGCAAAAAAGACTAATGTACTACACTTTTTCATAACTAAGGAATTAAAAACCTACATAGTAATAAATACTATAGTATCTATTAACTATGTAGGAAAAAACTTATAACATAACAACTTAGCACTTTAATATCTAAATAATTTCTTTTTAGCTTTATTCTTATGTGAATAGTAAGTGCTCTTTGCCTTACTTTCACAAAAGACTAATTCAATTTCTTTTGTAATTTTAGTTACATGATTTTTACGAACAATAGTTCTTTCACTCTTGTAGTAGCAAGTAGCTACTTTTTCATTAATTGTTCTCATAATTCTATTACTTTTTTAATGTTACTTTAAACCAAATGCACTTACCTTTCAGTAAATGTTTATGCAAAGCAAAAGCTCTACAATCTTTTAAACCTTCCTCTATAGTTTTAGAGGCATTGATAGTCCTAGCTAAATAATAGTTAGGTCTAAACATTCGATAGAATGTTATTAAATACGTCTTTTTCATTTTTCTGTTAATATTTTAATAATCCAAATACCTATAAATATCCAACCTACTATAATATATTGTTCATCAGTTAGCATATTTAATACTGCTAAAATACCAATAGGTATTATAATATAAAGTAATTTTTTCATCTCTTAAATATTAAAATATCATATAACCTAAAATTATAGATACTATAATAGTACCTATTAATTCTGTATAGAAATAAAATGTATAAAAATCTTTTTTATTCATAATGATTAATATTAATAAGTAGATAGTACTAGAGTACTACCTACTTTGTTATCTTTTATTTTTTAGTACAATCAAATACCAGTTTTTCTCCTTTGTATATTTTCTTTATGCAAGAAAACATTAAAGCACTGTCACTACTCTCCCAACCATAAGTAGGATTATATGTATTACTTCTAATAATAACTATCTGTGCTGTATTGAAGATTATAATCACATTTTTAATAATGTAGTTGTTAATCTCTAAGTTATTCTTTGCATCTCCAATAACCTTATCAATTTGGTTATTGTCAATTACAAATGAATACTTAGGATTTTCTTCCTTAGCATTTACTAATAAAGCTTCAAGAATTTCTTTGTTCTGCATAGTTTTTCTTTTATTTGTTGTTATTTACAAGAGTAGTTAAGAGAATAATATCATGTAATTTATTATTCCCCACTTTATTTAATTCTCTGATAATTGCCATAATTGTTACTTATTTGATGGAAAACTTATATGTTCTCCAAAGTTTATTTTAATATATGTTATATACCAATTTGCTTTTGAATTCATTTGCTCTTTTTGAAATTTAATATGCTTAAGAGCCTCTTCTTTTGTATCATAACAAGTGACATATCTGTCATCTGTAGATACCCACCATCCTGATTTAATATTTAATGGATTCATAATTGTTATATTTTTATTGTTTTTAACTATGTATTTTATTGATATTTCATACTAAATAAAACAACTAGAGTTGTAATGAGAAAGTATAAAATGTTATCATCTTATTTGTTGTTAACAAAAAGACTAGAGAGTAGATTATAGTGATTTTATAGGGGATTTGTTTTAACCCCCACACACCTTAATCCTTTAAACCTAAAACCTTAATAATCAATAGATTACAAAGTTCTATTAAAGTATTTATTTAAGTCCTATAAGAAAGAAAAAGACTATAAAACTGTAAAACAAAAGAATATTATTTCTTCCTTACAGGACCTAAAAACTTTAAAACACACATGATATTCTCTCTAATGATATTTGATATTAACACTAGAGATAATAAAAAAAGGGAGCAAGGCTCCCTTCCCTTTAGAAGCTGACAATAGCATTACTATTGTTACCCTGCTCATGCATTATAAGCATGTGATTGCCATCCTGCATTACAACTTCTGATACTACTGGAGTATCATAAGCCTCATTATTAAGCATCTTGTTGCTTAACTTCTCTGCTACCATTCCACGGATTTCTCCGCAAGCAAAGAAGCACATTGTAGCACCAGATGCATGTGTCTTCTCCTTTGATAGAACTACATTGATTGATGCACCATT
>ENA-UERS01000171-UERS01000171.1-human-gut-metagenome-genome-assembly--contig:-NODE-171-length-34884-cov-4.065619_pt1 | contig 34884 bp, 30 predicted proteins | sample MGYA00242991_ERZ507992 | MGnify/ENA primary metagenome ERZ507992 (study PRJEB26167, sample SAMN06115535) | human gut metagenome | host: Homo sapiens | place: China:Chongqing | collected 2015-10-24...
TTTTGAAAGTGTGATAAGCTACCAGCAAGACACCAATTGAACCTTGAAAACCGAATGACCGTCTGCATGGGATACCCGGCGAAGACCCCGCAAGGGAGAGCCGGAAAACGCCGCTGGAAAGGGACAGGAATGCCATGCAGAGAGAACGGCGTAAGAATAATGATATTCTATTTCATTTCAGAAAGGATGATTTGCCTATGACAAAACTGAGCCAACTTAAAATTGACCCGGAGTTCCAGAATCAAATCAACCCTCCGTCGTTTGAGGAAACTCACCAACTGGAAATGAACATCCTAAAAGAAGAACGTGTACTGAATCCGATCATCACGTGGAACGGCTACATTGTTGACGGACACACGCGCTATCAAGTCCTTCGGAAATATCCGTTCATTCCATTTGAAGTCATCGAAAAAGAATTTTCCAGCCACTATGAAGCACTCGCATGGATCTGTAAAAATCAGCTTGGGCGGCGAAACCTGACCCCAGAACAGAAAAAGTTCCTGATCGGAAAGCAGGCAGAAGCGGAAAAGCAAATCAAAGCGTTTCACGGCAATCAGTATACCTTGGCATCTGAAAGTGGTCTGGTTCAAAATGAACCAGACCGCACAAAGCACGGTTCACGGTCGAAAGTCGCTGCGGAACATGGAACATCCGAAAGTTATGTTTACCGTGCAGAGCAATTTGCAAAAGGTGTGGAAGCAGCGGAGGAAGCAGTGCCCGGAGCGCAGGAAGAAATCCTGAGCGGAAAACTCCGGGCAACCGACCGTGAAATTTCCTCGATTGCAAAGGTTCCAAAGGAAAAGCGTCCCGAAGTTGTGGCGGAGCTGCGTAAGCCTAAAGCCGAACGGAACACCTGTGTCACGAATTCTTATGGTTCGCTTTCAAAGGACAATGAGTTTATAACGACCTTTAAGCAAAACATTCAGGGGCATAAGAAAGGACTCAACAAGGAAGAAAAACAGAATCCCAAGGATGCCGTCAAGAGCATCTATTCACCTCGCCGCTTGGCAGATGGCGAAGCCATGATGTGTGAGATTCAGGGCGCGCAGGAGGATTTTATCCGGCGGTGGGAAATGTGTTTTCGTGAATACCCCGATATTCTTACCGAACCGAAGAACAATGAGAAGCTGCTGATTTTCATTGACCGTGCCAGCCGGTATCTTCAGATGGTAAAAGATCGTCTGAACAATTAAGTTTGAAGGGAAGTTTGATAAAATCGCTGATACTCGCTGTCCAGCTACAAGGAAATGGAGCTGCCTATTGAAAAAATATCCTGCTAGCGAAAAAGATATCTTTCCCGTTTCCGCCTGCACGTCCAACTTTGATGAATGGAGTGCCTTGGCGGGTTTTCTGGCCGATATGATCGAAAAATATGCAGAAATTTTAATCCCAGAAATCGAAACCGGGCAAATTGCCGTTGATGAACTCCTTGCAGCATGATATAATGTTCTTGTAATTGCTGTCCAAACACATGGTGAGATTCTCTTACCATGTTCCATATTTTGAACGAGGTACGAAAATGAATCGCCCTGATGAAAGCCCCAAAAATTCCATCATCATTTATACCACTGAAGATGGCCTGACCAAAATTGATGCCACGTTTGATGGCGATACCGTCTGGCTGTCCATCGACCAGATGGCTGAGCTGTTCCAGCGTGATCGGAGTGTCATTGGAAAACACGTCAGGAACATCTTCAAGGAAGGTGAGCTTCAAAAGGAATCAGTGTGGGCAAAATTTGCCTACACTGCCGCAGATGGAAAGGTCTACGATGTGGATTATTACAACCTTGATGTGATTATCTCTGTCGGCTACCGGGTCAAATCCAAACGCGGCACACAATTCCGCATCTGGGCAACTGGTATCCTGAAGGAATATATGCGCAAGGGATTTGCACTGGATGACGAACGCCTGAAAAATCTGGGTGGCGGTGGATATTTCAAAGAGCTGTTAGAACGCATCCGTGACATCCGTGCTTCCGAAAAAGTGTTTTATCGTCAGGTTCTGGAAATCTATGCAACCAGCATTGACTACGACCCAAAAGCAGAAATCTCCGTCCAGTTCTTCAAAAAAGTCCAGAACAAAATTCATTATGCCATCCACGGTCAGACTGCCGCTGAGGTCATTTACAACCGTGCAGATGCCGAAAAGGAATTTATGGGTCTGACCACTTTTGCAGGAAACCAGCCCACCTTACGAGAAGCTACCATTGCCAAAAACTATCTGAACGAAAAAGAACTTCGTGCTATGGGGCAGTTGGTTTCCGGTTATCTGGATTTCGCAGAACGTCAGGCAGAACGGGAACAGCCCATGACCATGCAGGATTGGGCAAACCACCTTGACCGTATTTTAACCATGAGCGGTGAGCAGTTGCTTGTCGGAAACGGCACTGTGACGCACAAGCAGGCCGTGGACAAAGCCACCACCGAATATCGGAAGTATAGGGCAAGAACGCTCAGCGACGTGGAACAAGACTATCTGGATTCCATCCAGTTCTTAGAGCAAAAAATCGACAAGAAATAACGGTAGCCGTGAGGATTTCTTATGTCACAGGGAAAGACAAAAGTTTATATTTACACTCGTGTATCTACCACGATGCAAATCGACGGCTATTCGCTGGATGCCCAGAAAGCCCGGATGAAAGCATACGCTGACTTCAATGATTACCAGATCGTTGGCGAGTATGAGGATGCCGGTAAATCGGGTAAATCCATCGAGGGGCGTGCATCCTTTTGCCGGATGATGGAAGATATCAAATCAGGAAAAGATGGCGTTTCCTACGTTCTGGTATTCAAACTGTCCCGGTTCGGCCGCAATGCCGCCGATGTGTTGTCTACCTTGCAGGTCATGCAGGATTTCGGGGTCAACCTCATCTGCGTGGAAGATGGCATTGATTCCTCCAAGGATGCAGGCAAGCTGATGATTTCCGTTCTTTCTGCGGTGGCTGAAATCGAGCGAGAAAACATCCGCGTCCAAACGATGGAGGGTCGCATTCAAAAAGCGCGGGAAGGCCGCTGGAACGGCGGATTTGCGCCCTATGGTTATCGTCTGGTCGATGGTGCGTTGAAAATCAACGAGGATGAAGCCCCTGCCATCCGAACTATTTTTGAGCAGTATGTCAACACCGATACCGGCGCAAATGGACTTTCCAAATACCTAGAGGCTCACGGCTTTCAGAAACTTGTACGACAGAACGGTACTTCTCCCCTGTTCAGTGCCACGCTGATTCGCTCGATTCTACGGAACCCGGTCTATTGCGGCAAAATTGCTTTCGGTCGGCGCAAACTCGAAAAAGTTCACGGCACACGAAATGAGTACCGTCAGGTTCCGCAGGACAACTATCTTCTGGTCGATGGACTGCATGAGGGCATTGTTTCCGAGGAATTGTGGAACGCCGCACAGGTCAAGCTGTTGGCGCAGTCCAAACGGTATGAACCGGTCATCCGCAACAAAACGGAGCAGGCTCACCTGTTGTCTGCGCTTGTCAAATGCCCTGTCTGCGGAGCCGGAATGTACAGCAACAAATGCACCAAACGAAAGAAAGATGGCACACCCTATAAATCTTTCTCTTATTACAGTTGTAAGCACCGCAAGATGCAACGTGGGCAAAAATGCGATTTCAACAAGCAAGTTCAGGAAGAAGTTCTGGACAACGCCGTGGTGGAGGTTATCATCAAACTGGTCAGCAACCCGAAGTTTGCTGTGCTAATGCAATCGAAAATCAACAGCAAGGTGGACACGACTGCCATCGAACAGGAAATTGCCGCCGCCGAAAAAATGCTGCGCCAGTATTACTCCGTCAAATCCAAACTCATGGATGAAATCGACACACTTGACCCGGATGACCGCCACTATATCATCCGAAAATCCGACCTTGACGAACGGCTTTACAGGATGTACGATAAAATTGAGGATGCCGAGAATCAGCTTGTGACGGCTCGTGCTAAGAAACAGGCCATCGAAGCGGACAAAATCACCGGCGACAATATTTACAAGATTCTGCTCTGCTTTGAGAAGCTCTACAACGTTATGAATCCTGTCGAACGCAAAAAGCTGATGGAGCACCTGATTTCCGAAGTCCAAATCTACCCGGAGCGTCAGCCCAACGGCCAGTGGCTCAAGTCCATCAAATTCCGACTGCCTATCATCGAAAATGGCGCGGATTTGTGTTTGGACAATGGAAGTCACGTGGAGGTTGTGAGTTGTTATACCAAAACGATGTAACAAACGCAACCCTCAAGCCATTGCGAGTGTATCACGGCATTAACCCGCATGAAACCTTGATTTCTAGCACTTTCAAGGTTTGAAGAGCAGTAATTTTCCACCTTTGAACCGGCTCCAGAGCTGCCAGAATAATCTTCACCGTCTCATGGAACTGCGAACAAGAAAACCGCCCTGCCGTATAGCTACGACAGAGCGGTTTTCTGCTGTATGGACTCGAAGGGAGTCGAACCCTCGACCTTTCGGATGCGAACCGAACGCTCATCCCAACTGAGCTACGAGCCCTCAACTGTCCTCTGACCACTAGAGCCAGAGGACATCGTTCATTTTGACTTTATTATTTTACTGCTTCTGGAATCATTTGTCAAGAGTTTCTACCTTCCGGCGAAGCAGACTCATGGGGGGCAGCTCCGGGGTGGGGATGGTGTACTTTTCCATGGCGTGGGGGGTGGATTCCACGCTCTCCCCTGCCTCGTTTTTGATCCACTCCGGGTGCAGCGGGATGCTGCGCCCATCCGGGCAGAGCACCTCCAGCGTGTCCCCAAGGCTCCATTTGCCACGCTGCTGGCAGGAGGCAACACCATTCTCCCAGCTTTCCACAGTGCCCACAAACTCCCACTCACGGATATAAGTAGCGCTGTCGGTTGCCTGACGGGCCTGCTCACGGCCAAAGTAGAAGCCCGGGGAGTAATGCCGGTGGCTGGTACGGGTCAGCTCGGCCAGAACGTCATCGCTCAGCTCAAAGTTATCGTTGAGCGGGTCGGCCAGATACTGATCCAGAGCCTTGCGGTAGGCGGCGGTGACGCTGGCGACATAGTAGAACGTCTTGGCGCGGCCCTCGATCTTCAGGCTGTCCACACCTGCCTTGCAGATGAGGTCGATGAAGGGAGCGGTGCACAGATCGTTTGCATTGAGGATATAGCTGCCGTTCTCATTTTCGCCGATCTCATACAGCTGGCCCGGGCGGGTCTCCTCGCTCAGGTAATACTTCCAGCGGCAGGGCTGGGCGCACTGGCCCCGGTTTGCATCCCGGCCTGCCATGTAATTGGAGAGCAGGCACCGGCCCGAAATGCTCATGCACATGGCTCCGTGGACAAATGCCTCGATCTCCAGCTCCGGCGGGGTCTTATCGCGCAGGGTGGCGATATCCTGCAGGCTCATCTCACGGGCCAGCACCACACGCTTTGCACCCATGTTGTAAGCGGCACGCGCAGCGGCCCAGTTGGTGATGCCGGTCTGGGTGGACATGTGGACATCGATCTCCGGGGCGAACTGCTTACAGGCTTCCAGCACACCCAGATCGGCCACGATAAAGGCATCCACACCGGCGGCAGCAGCAGCCTTGATGGCTTCGGGCAGGCGGTCAGCTTCCTCATTGGTGGGCAGCGTGTTCATGGTCAGATAGACCTTGCGGCCGCGGGCATGGGCATAGATCACACCCTCGGTCAGCTGCTCCGGCGTAAAATTAGCAGGTGCCGACCGCATACCGAACTCCGGCAGGCTGCAATAAACAGCGTCTGCTCCATAGTTGATGGCATAACGCAGGCGCTCCAAGTCGCCTGCCGGGGCCAGCAGTTCCGGGATCTGTAACATAAAATCGTCCTCTCTTTTTAACACCCTCTCTGTCATCGCTGACGCGATACCGCCTCACCGGATCGGTTTCTGCAAACCTGACGACTCCGGAGCCGCAGTTGGCTCGCCCCTTGGGAGAGCTTTCAGCATAGCGGACTGAGAGGGACTTACTTCTTCAAACTCTGATTGACTTCAGCCGCTTTCCGGCAGTTGTCCTGATGTTCAGCATAGGTCTTGGCGTAATAGTAGTGGCCGGAAAGGTCCGTAACAAAGAAATAGCAGTCCCGGACTTCCTCATCACACTGAGGTGCCAGAGCAGCCTGGATCGCGGCAAGGCCCGGGTTCGAGATGGGCCCGGCGGGCAGGCCGGTGCAGGTGTAGGTATCGTAGGCATTCCGGATGTTCTCGGGGATATCCTCCCAGCCGCCATAATACGGAGCCACCCAGTTCCAGAGGTAGTTGTTGTCCTCATCGCTCTGGACATAGCTGGAGGTGTTGCTCTGGAGCTTGGGGTAAGGCGAACCCTCGGCCAGACGGTTGCGGAATACCTGCGCCACATTGGAATCCTGATCGTTACCCGCTTCCTCTTGCACAAAAGAGGCCAGTGTAATGACCTCGGGCAGGGTCAGCTCCTGCTTTTCCAGTTCCCTGTACATCTCGTCCGTAAACTGCTTATCGAAGTGTGCATAGAACGTTGCAACGTAATGATGCACGGTATCGTCCGTCAAAAACTCATAGGTGTCCGGAAAGAGGTAGCCCTCACACTTCATAAAGCGATTGGGGGCATCGTCCGGGACATACTGCCAGAAGGTGTACTCGCTGAAATCTCCGGTGTTGGCTTCTTCCAGAAACTCCTCGGCAGTACACAGACCGGCTTCCTCCATTTTCCGGGCAATGGCAATGGCAGTGGTTCCCTCCGGGAAGGTCAGCCGCACCGAATCCGCCTTTGCATACGCAGACAACTCTGTGATCAGGCCATCGTAGGAATATCCGCCGGTTTGCAGCGTAAAATCACCATACTGCAGTTTTCCGGCGGCACCCTTGTGCCCCACATACCAGCGGAACAGATAGGCCGAACGGATCACTCCAGCCTCCTTCAGCTCCTTTGCGATGGCAGCAACGCCGCTGCCCTGGGGGATGCTGACGGTCACCTCTGCACCGGGCTTTCCTCCATTGCCGTTGATCTCGTTATACGCAAACACACCTGCTGCACCGACTGTCAGTACCAGCAGCAACAGCACGGCCAACAGGATCTTCAGCGCACTGCCTTTTTTCTTTTTCTGGTGTTTCTCTGCCATATCCACGTTCCTTTCAATCCATCATCAGGCGCATGTAGCTCTCCGAAACATCAAAAGGTTCTCCTTCAAAACGGATGAGGCCATACTCCTGCCGGGTTCCCTCGCCCAGGAACAGATTCTGGGCAGCTCCCACCGTGATGACAGCCTTTTCCACAATGACCTCTTTCTCCCGGGCGGCTTCCATCAGCACCTCGGCAGCACGGTCATTTTCCGCCATCATCTCCACAAAGTAAAGGGTATCCTCCCTGCGGAAATAGATGCCGTAGCCCTGCTCACTGGATACGATGGTCGCGCCACGGGAATACAGGTCCCGCAGAACTTCCCCCATCTGCTCCGGCGGCAGCTGAACGGTGTCGGGCCAGTATTTTGCCCGCAGCTCGCAGAGTTTTTTCGCCGTCACGGAATCGAATTCCGCCTGGCTCCACAGGTTGCGCTCCACCTCCCGGGGCAGGCAGCGCAGGGCAAAGGCTTTCTGGAAGCCTTTATCCTGCAGCAGCGTTGATTGTTCCGGGCTGGTGGGCACTGCCACCACAAAGCCTGCGCCCCGCAGTTTCTGCTGGGCGCACAGGGTATCCACCAGGCCCGCAAGGAGCAGGCTGCCCTGCCCGCACAAACCGAACAGATAGCTGCCCGGGCGGCCCTGCAGGGTCACCGGCACAGCCAGTGCCACAGCCTCAATGTGGTCGTTTTCCTCCGCGACGTAGACATTCTGCACCCCGGCAAAGCGCTCCACAGCGCCACGGACAAACTCCTCCGTGTCGCCGCGCTGGGCCTGCCACAGGGCCAGCACCTCCGCCCAATCGGACGGCTGCATCAAACGGTACATGATATAGGATGCCTCCTTTTGTTTCAAATAACAGCGAGAGCAAGAGTTCTGACCTCTTCCTGAATATCCTCAATGCTCCGCATCTTCTCCCCTGCCGTGCAGTGGACGGTATCCCAGCCGAGGTGTGCGGCACAGTATTCTGCCGCCCGGCGGCTGCGGGCCAGATATTCGGTGTCCTTTTCATGGACATCCTTCCTGGTCTCGTCGCCATGGTAGCGGGCAGTCATCAGCCGCTGGCTCACCGCCGGGTCAACCTGCAGATAGATCACCTTATCGGGTGCAGGCAGGCCCAGCAGGTGGTATTCATAGTCAAAGAGCCACTGCAGGAATGTGTCCCACTGCTCCGGCGGGAGCTTCGAGCACTGATGCACGGCGTTGGAGGTGGTGTAGCGGTCAGCGATCAGGATGCCGCCTTCCTCGTAGAACTTGCCCCAATCCGACTTATACCCCGCATAGCGGTCCACAGCATAAAAGCTGGATGCCGCGTAGGCGTTGACATCGTCAGGCTTGTCGCCGAACTGCCCGGCCAGATACATCTTGACCAGCGCACTGGAATCACTGGCGTAATCCGGGAAGGTGATTTCTCTTACCAGATGATCCGTCACCGTCAGGTGCTTTGCCAGCAGCTTAGCCTGCGTGCCCTTGCCGCTGCCGTCCAGCCCTTCCAGAACGATCAGCTTGCCTTTGCTCATACACCAGCCTCCTGCTTGATGGCCTCATACTTTGCGCGGACTTCGGCAGTTCTGCCGCAGCACATCTTGCCCTCGGGGCAGGGGCCGCTGACACAGGCCGGGCCGGCCTTGGCAAAGATATGGGGTGCCACCGGGTAGACCAGCCGGAACATTTCCTCAGCCAGCTGACGGATCTCCCACTGAGCGCGGGAGCAGCAGCGCAAATGGAAGAAATTCTGCAGACTGCGGGCGTTCATGGTCACGACCATCTTCGTCTCGCAGGCGTTGGGCAGCACAAAACGGGCATCCTCGTTGGCCTGTTTGGAGGCCTTGGCGCGGGCCTTCTTTTCGGGCATCCCCTCCGCCATCAGGCGGGCAGTGTGGCCGTCCTCCAGCTTTTTTGCAAGGTCCAGGTAGCGCTTCGCATCCTCATCCATGCTCTCAAGAAAGGCTGCCTTTGCCTCAGGGATGGCCTCGATCTCCGGCGGGATGACATAGTGGAAGTCGTCCAGCCGGACATACCGCTGGCTCTGGACACTGAAGGATGCGATACGGTGCCGGGTGATCTGGGCCAGCAGGGTGCGGCTCACGCCCTCAATGCCAAAGGTGAAGCTGGCATGTTCAATGGGGCTGGCATGGCCCAGGTCGCTGAGCATGGTCAGGAACTTGGCCGTTTTCTCCTCAGTCAGGCCGTCCAGCAGGTCGGTGATATGGGCATCGGAGTAGCAGAGCTTGGCCGCTGCCGCCACCACCTTTTCCGGTTCCGGGGTATGTGCGATCAATCGAACGGTCATCATAGTTTTCTCATTCCTCCGTAATTTTCGTCAGCGGCGCAAAATTTGCCATGGTTTTCTTCACGCCGACCTTTTCAAAGTTGATCTCCACGATCTGGTCTCCTGCAGCGGCCTTGACCGCCAGCACCCTGCCCCGGCCAAAGACCTTGTGCTCCACAATGTCGCCCACCTCGTAATGCTTTGGGCCGGTGGATGCCGGGCGGGAAGCTGCCGGGCTCCCCGGAAAGCTCACGGGTTTGGACGCTGCCTTGGGGGCCGCGGGGCGGCCATAGCCCACACCAAAACCGGAGGAGCCGGACGTGCGCGGGGCGCTGCTTCCGCTGCCAAACCCGGAAGCACTGCTGCCACGGCCTGCATAACCGGAGCCGAAACCGCCGCGCTCAGAGGCATTGTATTCACGGTTGAGGTAGCTGCCGCCGGTGCGACCGCCAAAGCTGCTGGAATTGCGGCCCCAGCCGGACGCGCCGGAGTAGCCCGAGGCTCCGCCGGGGACGGTATCACTGTAACCGGAGCCCCACCCCATGGAAGAACGGCGTTCCAGTGCCGGGCTGCGGGTCTCTTCTATATACTCCGGCTCGATCTCGCGCAGGAAGCGGCTGGGCTCGTTGCGCTGGGTGCGGCCGTAGAGCATCCGGGAGACGCTGTTGGAAATATACAGCTCCTTCTTGGCGCGGGTGATGCCGACATAGGCCAGGCGGCGCTCTTCCTCCAGATCTGCCTCGGAGTATTTGCTCATCTCGCTGGGGAACACGCCCTCCTCCATGCCGATGAGGAACACATAGGGAAATTCCAGACCCTTTGCGGAGTGGATGGTCATCAGGACCACCTGGTCAGCGCTCTCGTTGTAGCTGTCAATGTCGCTGATAAGGGCGATATCTTCCAGATAGCCTTCCAGTGAGGCATCCTCTCCGTGCTGGTCACAGTAATTCTTAACGTTATTGACCAGCTGGCCCAGGTTCTGCAGGCGGTCTGCCGCATCCTCGTGGCCCTTGGCCGCATCGGCTTCCAGCATGGCCTTGTAGCCGGTCACCTCAATGACATCCCGGGCAAATTCGTCCAGTGTCCTGGTTTCCAGAGACTCCTGCAGTTTTTTGTAGATCTGCCAGAATTTCAGCAGCGGCATGATGGCACGGCTGAGTCTGGCGTATGCATCCGCGTGAGAGATGACTTCCAGCATACTGATGCCCTGCTGGGCGGCGAGGTCAGCGATCACATCAACGGTGGTATTGCCGATCTTCCGGGCAGGCTCGTTGATGATGCGGCGCAGACGCACATCATCCCGGGCGTTCGCCACGATGGACATATAGGAGTGGATGTCCTTGACCTCTTTGCGGTCATTGAAGCGCTGGCCGCCCACGATCTTATGGGGAATGCCCGCGCGGGTAAAGTAGCTTTCGATGGGGGCCGACTGGGCATTCATACGGTAGAGCACCGCATGGTCCGCCAGATGCCCGCCCTCTTTCAGGTGCTCACCGATGACATCCGCAATGTGCATGGCTTCGTCCTGCTCATTCTCGGCAGTGTAGACCTGCACCTTGTCGCCCTCGTCGTTCCGGGTCCACAGGGTCTTGCCCTTGCGCTCGGTGTTGTGCTGGATGACGCAGTTGGCAGCATTCAGGATATTGGAGGTGGAGCGGTAATTCTGCTCCAGACGGATGGTCTTGGTGCCGGGGAAGATGCGCTCAAAGTTCAGAATGTTCTCAATGGTGGCACCGCGGAAACGGTAGATACTCTGGTCATCGTCACCGACAACGCAGATATTCTTTTCCGGGCCGGTGAGCAGGCTGACCAGCCGGAACTGGGCCACGCTGGTATCCTGATACTCGTCCACCAGCAGGTAGCGGTACTTGTTCTGGTAGAACTCCCGCACATCCTCGTGCTCCGCCAGCAGCTGCACGGTCTGGTAGATCAGGTCGTCGAAGTCGAAGGCTCCTGCCTCCCTGAGCTTTTTTTCGTAGGCGGCGTAGACTTTGGCGGCAATGGCTCCCTTGGTGTCCCGGGCCGGGGTGCGCAGCGCCTCCTCCGGGCTGACCAGCTGATCCTTCCAGCGGCTCATCTGGTTGATGGCGCTCTTGATCGGGAAGAACTTATCGTCGATGCTCAGTTCCTTATAGACTGCCTTCATCACGCGCTGGGAGTCATCGGTATCATAGATGGTAAAGCTGCGGGGGTAGCCGATGGATTCTGCCCAGCGGCGCAGGATGCGCACACAGGCCGAGTGGAAGGTGGAGGCAAACACCTCGTCTCCCTCTTCGCCGCCCAGCATATTGCGCAGGCGCTCTTTCAGCTCCCCTGCCGCCTTGTTGGTAAATGTGATGGCCATCACGTTCCAGCTGCGGACAGCGTTCTGCCGCAGCATCCCGTCCAGCCAGGCGGGCGCGTCAGTGCCGGTCATAATTGCCGTTTTCAGGGCCTTGACGTCCTCTTCGGTCACCTCACGGGGGGTCCAGCTGGAACCGTGGGCCGAGCCAAACCGGATCAGGTTTGCAATGCGGTTGACCAGAACAGTGGTCTTGCCGCTGCCTGCACCGGCCAGAATGAGCAGCGGGCCGTCGGTGGTAAACACCGCCTGCCGCTGCATATCGTTCAGGCGGCCAAAATGCTTTTCAATATAGGTATCGCGCAGAGCGCAGAATTCCTGTTGGAGACTTGCTGCCATTGTTTCACCTGTTCTTCTATAAAATCACTTACTTTATAAGTATATCACAATTCAAGAGGGTTGTACATAAAAAACCGCCCTTCCTGTACAGCACAGGAGGGGCGGCAGTGTTCAGATAAAGCTTAGCCGAAGATGTTGATCAGGATACCGGCAGCAACAGCGGAGCCGATAACGCCAGCGACGTTGGGGCCCATGGCGTGCATCAGCAGGAAGTTGGAGGGGTTCTCGCTCTGGCCGACCTTCTGAGAAACACGGGCAGCCATGGGAACAGCGGAAACACCAGCGGAGCCGATCAGGGGGTTGACCTGACCGCCGGTCAGGGCGTACATCACCTTGCCGCACAGAACGCCTGCAGCGGTACCAAAGGAGAAGGCGATCAGACCCAGCACGATGATGAACAGGGTGCGGCTGTTCAGGAAGGTGTTTGCAGAGGTGGTGCAGCCAACAGACAGAGCCAGGAAAATGGTGATGATGTTCATCAGTTCATTGCCGGCAGTCTTCTGGATACGATCCACAACACCGGACTCTTTCATCAGGTTGCCCAGCATCAGCATACCGACCAGAACGGCTGCATCGGGAACGATCAGAGAAACAACGATGGTGACCATGATGGGGAAGATGATTCTCTCGGTCTTGGACACGGTGCGCAGCTGCTTCATCACGACTGTGCGCTCTTTCTTGGTGGTGAGCGCCTTCATAATGGGCGGCTGGATCACGGGCACCAGAGCCATGTAGCTGTACGCCGCAACAGCGATGCTGCCCAGCAGCTCAGGTGCCAGACGGGAGGTAACAAAGATGGCAGTAGGGCCGTCTGCACCGCCGATGATGGAGATTGCAGCGGACTGCTTCTGGGTGAAATCCACAATGCCGGTAGCAGCCAGCAGACGAGCGCCCATGTAAGTGCCAAAGATACCGAACTGAGCGGCAGCGCCCAGCAGCAGGCTCTTGGGGTTGGAGATCAGGGGGGCGAAGTCGGTCATGGTACCGATGCCCAGGAAGATCAGCGGGGGGTAAATGCCCAGCTTAACACCCATGTAAAGCATATCGGCCAGACCACCGTTGTTCAGGATCTCGATCCACATCGGGTGCTCGAGACCATCACCAACGAAGTACTGCATGTGGATAATGCCGCTGCCGGGCAGGTTGGCAAGGATCATGCCAAATGCCATGGGCAGCAGGATCAGGGGCTCAAATTCCTTCACGATGGCCAGGTACAGCAGGAAGCAGCCCACGCAGATCATGATCGCGTAGAGGTAGCCGCCCGGCTCACCGAACCGTGCAAAGCCGGAACTCTGGAAAATACCGACCAGAGTATCGATAAACTGTGTCATGTTTTTCCTCCTGTGTTAAAAAGGTGCGGTGGTGTCGTTGACACCAGCCTTGCTCCAGCCATTTGCAGCACGGCGCACGGCCTTCAGGGTGTACTTGCCATTGCCCATGGCATGGATGGCAGCCATAATTGCGGCAACCACATCGCCGGGAATGCCTTCCTCCACCACAGGGGCGGGAGCAGCCTGCTGTACGGGGGCAGCGGGCTTTGCGGCAGCCTTGGGAGCAGCAGGCTCCTTGGCTGCCTTCTTCTTGGCGGCCATACCGTCGAAGATCTTGCCTTCCAGCATGATGATGAGCATCAGCAGGACGAGGATGGCAAACACCAGCACGATACCGGTAATGGTGATAACCACATCAGAACCCAGATTCATGGTCTTCCTCCTAATAATAATTTACTCCGCACTCCGGAGCAGGCCCCGGCGCGCAAAAAGCGATTTGAAAATATTATACAATATTTCCCGACCCGATTCAACAAGTATGAACAAAATTTTGTTGCAACTTTTCCAATTTCTTAACGAGCCGGGCCAGGGCCCCGGTTAACGGCGGCCCATGCGGGGGGTCGCATCCAGGAAGCCGGTCTCCAGCTTATCGTTCAGGCCCAGACTCATGGCAGTGCCCAGCGCCACGCAGTTCACGGGATCGGGCGAGACGGTCACATCCACCTTGAGTTCCTGGCTCAGGTATTCGGGCAGGCCGTGCAGCTGTGCGCCGCCACCGGTCAGCACCACACCATTGCGGAAGATATCGCCTGCCAGTTCGGGCGGGGTCTTTTCCAGCACCTGATGGGCGGCAGTGCCGATCTGCTCACTCAGCATCATCACAGGCTCGTAGAGGTCGCTGGTGGAAACATTCACCTTGATGGGCAGGCCGGTCAGCAGGCTGCGGCCCTTGACCTCCATCGTCTCGTCAAAATCAGCCTTCTGGGGGCAGCAGGCGACATTCTTTTTCAGCTGCTCTGCGGTACGCTGGCCGATGGCAATGCTGAACTTGTTGCGGACATGCTTCAGGATCTCGTCATCATAATGGTTGCCCGCCACACGGACACTGGTGGCCTTGACCTTGCCGCCCAGAGACAGGACAGCAATATCGGTGGTGCCGCCGCCGATATCAATGATCATCCGGCCATCGGGCTGGGTGATGTCGATGCCGGAACCCAGTGCAGCGGCAATGGGCTCATCGATCAGGTAGACCTGACGGGCACCGGCGGCCATCACGGCCTCCACCACGGCATCACTCTCAATGCCGGTGATGGCAGCGGGCACGCAGACAGCCACCCGGGGCTTGACCATGTGGGAGCTGTACACCTGATTCACAAACCGGCAGATCAGCTCCCGGGTCATGGTGTGGTCGCTGATGACACCGTCCTTCAGCGGGAAAATGGCGGAAATATAGTTGGGGGTGCGGCCTACCATGGCCAGGGCCTTGTCGCCCACCTCCAGCACGGAGTTCTTGCGGGTATCCATTGCCACCACGCTGGGCTGGTTGAGCACGACCCCCTGCCCTGCCTGTGCAATGATAATGGTCGTTGTGCCCAGATCGATGCCGATGTCATTCTGTGCCATAATGAAACGTTCCTTTCTCTGCTCCCCTGTTTTCTATCGTAAATGCCCGTTCGGGCGGGAAATTAAATCAATTTATATTGTAGCATAAGCCAGTAAAAAAGTATAGACCAAACCTCTCCTAGTAGGAGAGGCAAGTCAGCAGCCTGGCTCCCCTATTAGGAGAGCTGGCGCAAAGCGCCTGAGAGGTTATTCTGCCGCCATCTGTTCCGGCGGCAGATTCTCTTTCAGCAATTCGCACAGGCCGCTATACCGCAGGTTCTGCCGGACATTGGACATCATCCGGTTCACCACGTCCCGCCGCCCGGCCACGATGCACAATTTGCGGGCGCGGGTCACGCCGGTGTAGAAGAGGTTGCGGTAGCAGAGCCTTGGCGGCACCTGCGCCACCGGCAGCACCACCGCCGGGAACTCGCTGCCCTGGCTCTTGTGCACCGTGATGGCGTAGGCGATCTCCAGCTCGTTCAGGTTTTCCGCCGGGTAGAGCAGGCGGCGGTCATCCATCCGCACCACCATGGAGCGGTCGCGCATGTTGATGGATTCCACAATGCCGATATCACCGTTATAGGCTCCCACGCCCTGCTCCCCGCCAATGCGGTTCCAGACGATCTCGTAGTTGTTCCGCACCTGCATCACCTTATCGCCCACCCGGAACACCCGGGAGGCGCTTTGGAGCTGGGGCTTGCCCTTCTGCTCCGGGTTGAGCAGGTTCTGCAGTTCCACATTCAGCGCCTGGGTGCCGGTGGGTCCCAGCTTGGTGGGGCAGAGCACCTGAATATCCCGGACAGGGTCAAAGCCATAACTCCGGGGCAGACGGGTGGTGACAAGATCGCACACCAGTTTCTGCGCCGCATCGCCGTCCGATTCCAGAAAGAAGAAATCGTCTGTCTTGCCGCCCTTCTGCAGCGGCTCACTGCTGATGATGTGGTGGGCGTTCTCCACAATAAGGCTGCGTCTGGCCTGCCGGAAGATCTCGTTCAGGCAGACGGTGGGCACCAGCCCGGAGCGGATGACCTCGCCCAGAATGTTGCCGGGCCCCACGCTGGGCAGCTGGTCGGCATCGCCCACCATAATAATGCGGCAGCTGTACCGCAGGGCTGCAATGAGCGCCTGAAACAGCTTCACATCCACCATACTCATCTCATCCAGAATGACCACATCGCATTTGAGCAGGTTCTTGTCATTGTGGATGAAGCTGACCACACCGCCGGAGTAGTCCACCTCCAGCAGGCGGTGGATGGTAGAGGCCTTGCGGCCGGTCAGTTCACTCAGCCGTTTGGCCGCACGGCCCGTGGGAGCACAAAGTGCCACCCGGTCTGCCTGATGCTCCAGCAGCTGTAGGATGGCATTGACTGTGGTGGTCTTGCCGGTACCGGGGCCGCCGGTCAGCACAAGGCAGTTTTCGGTCATGGCCTTGCGGATGGCTTCCCGCTGCAGGGGCGCATAGGCAAAGCCCTGGGTCAGCTCCAGCACCTGGATGTTTTTATCAAAGTCCCGCACCGTCTGCTTTTCCCGCTTCGCCAGCAGGGCCAGCCGGTCGGCAATGGCCTGTTCTGCTTCCAGCAGGTCAGGCAGATAGATATACGGCACCGCCTCCAGCATCTTTATGCCAAGCTGCCCGGTCTCAATGCAGTGGTCCAGCGCACGGGCCAGCTTTTCGGGCGGCTGCTGGATGAAGTGGGATGCCGTGTCCAGCAGCTGCGCACGGGGCAGACAGGTGTGGCCGTTGCCCGCGTTATGGCGCAGGGTACGGAGAAGCGCCGCTTCCAGCCGCTGGGTGCAGTCCCCTTCCATATGATAATACTGTGCAATGCTGTCGGCATGGCGGAAATCCAGCTGCAGGGGTTCCCCACAGAGCAGATAAGGGTTCTGGGAGATGGCCTGCATGGCACCGGGGCCAAAGACGCGGAATACCTCCATGGCGCGGCGGGGGCTGATCTCGAACTGGGCCAGATAGGCGATCAGCTCCCGCATTCCGAACATCCGCTTGAACTCCTGCTGGATGCGGTCGGCTTTGTCTGCCGAGATGCCGGGGATCAGGGTGAGCTGGGCGGGATCGTTGGCGATCACTTCCAGCGCCGCCGCGCCGAATTTATCGATGATCTTATTGGCCGTGCGTGCCCCGATGTAAGGCAGAGAACCGCTGGCAAGGAAGGCATACACTGCCTCCAGATCCTTCGGCATATCGGTCTCGCATTCCTGGGCGTGGAACTGGCGGCCATAGGTGGCGTGGTTCTCATATTTACCGCGGCAGACCACACTCTCGCCCGCATGGAGCTCGCCCACGATCCCGCACACCACGGTCACCGTGCCGCCCCCGGAAATTTCAAACACCGTGTAGCCGTTGTCCGGGTTTTCGTAGATGATATCCTCCACCGTGCCCTCGATCTGTTCCAGCTCCATGCTCCTCACCCCCTTGTGACATAATTATTTATAGTATAATCGTTTTGGTGTTATTTGTAAAGGAATCGGGCAGGCCCTGCTCTATACAACCTCTCAGCTTTGGCGTTTCGTGAGGCGTTCCCTCTTCGCCAAGGCCTCCCCTACTAGGCAACAAAAGAGCCGCCCTTCTGCGGTTTCGCAAAAGAGCGGCTCAATTTTTACAAGTTTGCGTGCGGTCTTGCTTTTTCCTGTTTCAGCTTCCGGAACACAACGATATATGCAGGGATCAGGAAGAAGCAGGCAAAGAACCATGCCACCGGATTTGCAATGCAGGCGGCAAAATAGCCCCACAGCGGCACGAACAGGAAACCCACCAGAGCACGGGCGATCATCTCCGCCACACCCGCAAACATGGCCAGGCTGGAATAACCCAGCCCCTGAATGGTGTAGCGGTAAATGATAAGGACCGCCAGCGGGATGTAGAACACGCTGTTCCAGAAGATGAAGCTCTGGGCGTTGGCCATGATCTCGGTCTGGCTGCTCTCAAGGAACAGGCCGATCAACGCCTTATCCAGCACGCGCAGGATCAGGAAGGATGCCACGCTGTACACACAGCCGATGCCCAGGGCGGTGTTCACGCCCTTGTTCACACGGTTCAGGTCGTTGGCACCCATGTTCTGGCTGGCGTAGGTGGTCATAGCCGTGCCAATGCTCTCCAGCGGGACGGACAGGAACTGCGCCGCCTTGCCGCCTGCAGTCTGCGCTGCCACGATGTCACTGCCCAGACCATTGACTGCACCCTGCAGCACAACGGAACCGATGGCCGTGATGCTGCACTGCAGGCCCATGGGGATGCCCATGCCGCACAGCTTGACACAGTGCTGTCTGCTCAGGCGGCTTTCTTCTTTGTTCCAGCGCAGTTCATTATAATGCTTGAGGATGTACCACAGGCTGCCCAGACCGGCCACTGCCTGGCTGAACACGGTGGCGAACGCCGCACCGAACACGCCCATCTTGAAGACGATGATACAGAGCAGGTCCAGCCCGATGTTCAGAAAGCTTGCCATCAGCAGGAAATACAGAGGCCGCTTGCTGTCACCCAGAGCGCGCATCAGGGCGCTGGTCATGTTATACAGCAGAGTGAACGGGATGCCGATAAAGATGGTGCGGATGTAGATGTCTGCCAGATCAATGATGTTGTTCGGGGTATTGGTCCAGACCAGAATGGAACGGGTCATGGCTACCGTGACCACGGTAAGCACTGCGGCAAAAAAGACGCTCAGCCAGACGGCATTGGCGGTGTAGCGGCGCATCTCCGCATAGTCTTTTGCACCGAATGTCCACGAGATGGGGATGGAGAAGCCGCAGGCAATGCCATTGACAAAGCCCAGCACCAGATAGTTCAGACCGCCCACACTGCCGACTGCCGCCAGGGCTTCCACGCCCACAAAACGGCCCACGATGATGGTATCTGCCAGATTATAGAACTGCTGGAACAGGCTGCCCAGCATCAGCGGCACCGCAAAGGCAAGGATCAGCTTGAGCGGGCTGCCCTGCGTCATATCTTTCGTCATACGCACGTTCCTCCTTGGGAAAGCATCACAGACCTTATCACACGAATTTTTTCCGACAAAAACGCCCTGCCGCGCAATGGGCAGGACGTTTTTGTTCATGTGGGTATTATATCAGGTTGCGATGAATTTTCAAGAGGTTTTTTCAAATTTTTCAGTGCTTCCCGGCCAGATGCTTCAGCAGCTGGAACAAAACGCTCCAGAACCCCGTTCCGGCATTGCCCGAAGGCGGGGTATCCTCATCCGGAATGCTCAGCGGCGTATCATCCTCCGTGATGCACATAGCGGCCGACACACCAGATTCGTCCTGAGCAGCCCCCTCATCCGAAGGAGAAGCCACCTGAACCACTGCCGCACTTTCGGTTTCCGCAGTCTCTGCGCCGCTGGAAGCCAGTGCGGGCAGACCCGCCGTAAGGACAACCCCTGCAATCAGTGCTGATGCAACACCACGTTGGAATGCATATTTCAACTTCATTTTTTGTTAAGCCTCCTCAAATTGGGAATGGGTCTGATTCGTGTTTCAATTATAGCACAAAATCCAAAATGATTATCACTGGTTTTTGCATAAAGCGTTATTTTTTCGCAGATGTGAAAAAGTTTCAGATTTCCGTTCACAAAACGCAATGTAGTTATGCAGCTCAAACCTGCTCTGTACAGCAAAACCGCCCCGGCGTGCGTTTCTGCACGCCGGAGCGGTTCGGGTCATTCCACATTTTGGACGATTTTCTCAAACGCCTGTTGCAGCGGCGCTTCGATTCCCTGCGCCGCATAGATCGTTGCGATCATCAACTCGTCCGGATCTACCGCAGTGAAATCCAAATCATACCCCGCATTTTCTGCTAACTGTGACAAAAAGACGCGCTGTGTCCGCCCATTGCCCTCCCGAAATGGGTGCAGCTCGTTGGTTCGTTGATAAAGATCCACCAATGCAGCGATAAAATCATTTCTTGCAAGCCCACAAAGAAGATTATTCTGCGCAAGACGCTTAAAAATCGCCGCACTCACCCGTGGGATTTCCTCCACCGGGCAGAACTGCGTTCCTTTTTTGGACAGGTTGACCATCCGTACCTGTCCCGCCCAATCATACAACTCACCGAATAAATGTCGATGGATTGCTTTATAGTGCTCAAAATCAAATGCTGCACATCGGGGGTTCTCTGACCATTGTATCATTTTGGCCGTTACCAGAACCGATTCTACCGCATTCAGCTCTTTTTGCGTATGCAGATCAAATTTATTGACCAGGACTGTCGTTCCCGGATAGCAGCCGTCCTGAGCCGCTTCGATGGTATAAGGCATTCTTCACCTCCGGGACAGCTCCTGCTTTTTCTGACGTTTCAATGCTTCTCTTACAAGGGTTGCAGTATCGATTTTTCCATCCAGATAGCGCAGGCAGTCTCTCTTTTCCTGCTCTGAGATCTCCAGCCCCTCCATCCGGGCCGATGCCACTGCGTTTGCAAGTGCTCGTTTCCGTGCTACTGTCATTTTTCCGCCCCCCTGCTTTTATCAGTATACCAAAAGACACCCACAGAGTGCAAGAGATAAAACCGCCCCGGCGCGCATCTCTGCATTTCGGGGCGGGGCGGGTCATTCTGAATAATGTGCGAGGAACTGTCTGGTACGCTCTTCCCGGGGGTGGTCGATGAGCTGTTTGGCCGGGCCCTCCTCCACGACCACGCCGCCATCCATGAACAGGATGCGGTCGGCTACATCGCGGGCAAAGTGCATCTCATGGGTGACAATGATCATCGTGGTCTTGCGGTCGGCAAGATCACGCAGGACCTTCAGCACCTCGCCGGTCAGCTCCGGGTCAAGGGCGCTGGTGGGCTCATCAAAGCAGAGGATATCCGGGTGAAGCGCCAGCGCGCGGGCAATGGCCACGCGCTGCTGCTGACCGCCGGAGAGCTGATGCGGGTAGTGGCCGGCCCGCTCCGAAAGGCCCATCTGCGCCAGCAGCTCTCTTGCCTGCTGTTCCAGCTCCGCGTGGATGGCCTTTTTGTTTGCCTGATATTCCGGACGTTCCTTTGCCAGCAGTTCTCCTGCCAGCATCACGTTCTGTAAGGCCGTGTACTGCGGGAACAGGTTGAAGTTCTGGAACACCAGACCAAAATGGAGCCGCTTTTTGCGGATCTCACTTTCCTTCTGGGTGGCAGGGTCGGCGGCATCCCACATGGTCTCGCCGTTCACCTTGATCACACCCGTGTCAGGCCGTTCCAGAAAGTTCAGGCAGCGCAGCAGAGTTGTTTTGCCGGAACCGGACGAGCCGATGATTGCCAGCGCTTCACCCTGCTCCAGATCCAGGGAGATATCCTTCAGCACATGGGTCTCGCCAAAATTTTTCCCGATACCGGAAGCTTCGAGCAACGCCATAATCTATCTGCCTCCTTAGCAGCGGAAATAATCGAGCTTTTTTTCAGCCCAGTTGAACAGGATGGTCAATGCGCCCACAAACACCAGGAAGAAGAGCGCGGTGGAGAACAGCGGCCAGATCAGGCCCTTTGCGCTGTACTCCTTGGCCATCATAATGATCTCCTTATTGGCAATGGTGTTTGCCAGCGAGGTATCCTTGACCAGCGTGATGATCTCATTGCCCATGGGGGGCAGGATGCGCTTGACGACCTGAAGCAGAGTCACTTTGAAAAAGATCTGCGTTTTGGTCATGCCAAGCACCTGCCCGGCTTCGGTCTGCCCCTTGGGCACCGCTTCAATGCCGCCGCGGTAGATCTCAGAAAAATAGCAGGCATAGTTGATGGCAAAGGCCACCACCGCCGCCACCATCCGTCCGCCGGAGCCGGAGGGCCAGGGGTTGTTCATGCCCAGCAGGCCGGGGCCCAGATAGATCACGATGATCTGCAGCATCAGCGGGGTGCCGCGGATGATCCAGACAAAGGTCTTGACCAGCCCGGCCAGCGGCTTGCAGCGGCTCATGGAGCCAAACGAGACCACCAGCCCCAGCGGCAGAGCAAACAGCAGTGTCAGGGCAAAAAGCTCACAGTTGAGCAGGAACGCGCCGGACAGGCGCATAAGAATCACAGACACAAAAACACACCTTTTTTATTCAGAATCCATATTTTCCTTCCATCACAGCCGGTGAAAGTTCCCTCTGCTGGGGAGCCTTTCACGCATCGGCAACAAAAAGCCTCCCTCACCGAGGGAGGTTGCATCGCATCGCGATGACGAAAGGAGTTTTTCAACAAATTCAGTCGGCCAGTGCCAGATCGTACTTGTCGGCCAGTGCCTGCATGGTACCATCGGCCTTCAGTGCATCAAAGGCCTCGTCCACAGCGGCGGCAGCATCACTGCCCTTGCGGAACGCCACACCGTACTCCTCAGCGTTCAGCTCGTCCACGATCTTCAGGTCGGCATAGTCAGTGCCCTCACCGATCATGGCGTTGGCCAGGGTCAGGTCAAGTACAGCGGCATCGGCAGTGCCTGCGGCAACTTCCATCAGGCAGTCGGTCTGAACACTCTTGGAAACGTAATCAGCCTGTGCCAGGTTCTCGTCTCCCTCAATGGCGGCCTCACCGGCGGAACCCGCCTCGGCAACCACGGTCTTACCCACCAGGTCAGCGGTAGAGGTATAATCGGTGCCATCTTTCACTACGACCACCTGTGCATTCTTTGCATAAGCCTTGGTGGTAGCGGTGTTCTGCATGATGTCATCGGTCAGGGTCATGCCGTTCCAGATGCAGTCGATGCTCTTGGCATCCAGCTCCACGACCTTGGTATCCCAGTTGATCTCCACAAACTCCGGCTCCACGCCCAGCTTTTCGCAGACAGCAGTGGCCAGCTCGGTATCAAAACCCGTGAAGTTGCCATCGGCATCGGTGTAGTTCATGGGCTCGTAAACAGTGTAGCCAATGACCAGCTTGCCCTTGCCCTTGATGTAATCCAGATCGCTGCCTGCGGTCTGGGAAACGGCAGCACTGCCGGAAGCAGAGGCCGAAGCAGATGCGGCAGTGGAAGTGGAAGCGGCACCGCCGCAGGCGGCAAGGCTCAGTGCCATGGCACCGGCCAGGAATGCAGATACAAGACGTTTCATATACGGTTCCTCCCTCAGTGGCAAGCAGCCTTGTTTTATTGCTTTACCATGCTAAATTGCTAAACTGTGGTTATAGAATAGCGCGTTTTCTGCCGTTTGGCAAGGGGGAAAACTGATTTTTCGCAGTTTGCTCAAATCTTTACCGCTTTACCACGACAAAGCGGTCATTTTGACAAATCAAAATCGCCGCGTCGGCAGCTGCCAGACGCGGCGAGATGTTTTTCTCTGAAAACGCAGCGGAATGCCACCGCCCCCCTATCCGGGAGAGCCGGTGCGCGATTGCGAGACCGAAAAGGGCTTCCCCCTCAGCTCAGGGCATCCAGCGCCGCCTTTTGCAGATCGGTGATATCAATGGTACACAGAGCCTTCAGGTCGGCATCGCCGCCGGAAAGCCCGGCGATCTCGGTGCGGGTCTTGCCCTTGAGGGCATCACAGAAGCCTTCGCTGTGCTCATACCACTCCTTGCCCAGCGCCGATGCGCCGCGCATCCCATAGTCCTCGCCCAGCTCCAGCTTGGTCTTGACGAGGTCCGGGGCTGTCACACCGCCGTCCGACACCACCGTCAGGGCCGGCTCGGCCATATCCGCAATGGCACTGGTCACGCGGTGATCCGCATCGGTGGTCAGTGCCACGATGCTCACATCCACCTGCGCATTCACATCCTTGTCATCGGTGGCGGTGATGTCCGAAGTCCCGTTCACCGCTTCGATGCCCAGTGCGGCCCTGTCGCCCTTGGCGGCACCCAGTGCCCTGGCATTGGCGCAGGCCCGGGTCACAGCATCCCGGTAGCGATCCACAGCAATGGTGCAACCGCTCAGCAGGTCGGCATCCGTGGGCTTGCCATCCTTATCCACTTTGAGCATGGAGACCTGTTCCGGGGACATGCCGATCAGGTAATTGGCAAAGGCATCCGCCTGTTCCGCCCAGCCCTTTTTCAGGGAAGAGACCTCGGCCAGCGGGTAATCGACCCCCTTCTGCCGCTTGGTGCGCCAGTCGGTGGGCAGGGTCACATGGCCGGTGCTGTCCGCCGAAACAGACACTTCCAGCTCGTCCAGCAGAACACTCTCCAGTTTGCCCTCGCCATCCAGCAGGACAGCGGCCGCTGCCAGTTCAATTTTTCCTGCCCTGTCCTGATCGGTGGCCTCCGTCACCACACCCAGACCGGTTTTCCATGCCGCTGTCTGGGTCTGTGCGGAGGATGTGCCGCTGCTTCCGCTCATGCTGCCGGAGCTGCCCGACCCAGCGTTCGTTTTGCCGCAGGCGGTCAGCAGCAGCGCCGCCGCCATGGCACAGCTCCAAAGAGCCCGATGGTTCTGATTCATAGATACGCTCCCTTTCCACACGGCCCGTTGGGCCTTTGCCCCATAGTATGTCCAGAAGAGCGTAAAATTACGCAGCCGACGGGAGTTTTCCAAAGCAAGTGTCCGCTGGGGTGGGACCCTGTTGCCGCAGGCAATAGGGCGGGCGATGGAATGGCCCGTTTCACTTGCGTGGAAAAGCTCTCCGAGTGCTGCGCGCAGCCGTTCACATCAACGGGCTCAGCAACCGCAGCACGCTGTCCAGTGCTGTGCCCGGCAGATTGGTGCGGCAGTCGGAGCGCTGGATCTCCCGGCACTGCGGCAGGGTGCGTTTCACATCCTTCCGCAGGGCGGCGATCTGGCTGTTATGGAAGAGCAGTGTTCCGCATTCAAAGTGGAGGAACAGGCTCCGATAATCCATATTGATGCTGCCCACCACGGCGACACGGTCGTCACTGACATAGCACTTGGCGTGGAGGAAACCGGGCGTGAATTCATAAATGCGCACACCCGCCCTGAGCAGGGGCAGATAGTAGGAACGGCTGAGCCGGAACACCAGCTTCTTATCCGGGATCCCGGGCAGGATGAGCCGCACGTCCACCCCGCGCTTGGCCGCACTTTTCAGAGCATCCAGCATCTCCTCGCCCACGGCCAGGTAGGGCGTATAGATATAAACATATCTCTGGGCCTGAGAGAGGATGTCCAGATAGACCGTCTCGGCCAGCGGTTCCTCATCCAGCGGGCTGTCCGCGTAGGGCTGCACCACGCCATCCTGCACTGCGGGCAGGCGGGTGGGCGCAAAGGCGGTGTAATCGGTCTCCTGCGGGCGGAAGGCGTTCCATACATTGAGGAACATCACGGTAAAGTTCCAGACAGCGGCTCCTTCCAACCGGATGGCCGCATCCTTCCAGTAGCCAAAGCGCTGCTCTGCATTGATATACTCATCCGCCAGATTCACGCCACCAGTGTAGGCCACATTGCCGTCAACCACCACGATCTTGCGGTGGTCGCGGTGGTTCATCACCAGCGAGACCAGCGGCACCACCGGGTTGAAAGGGATGCAGCGGATATGCGCCTTCTCCATGCGGATGACAAAATCACTGGGCAGGCCCAGCAGGCTGCCAAAATCATCGTAGATCAGCCGCACATCCACGCCCTGGGCGGCCTTGCGGCGGAGGATCTGCTCCACACCGTCCCACATTTTGCCGGAACGGAGGATAAAAAATTCCAGAAAGATAAATTTTTCCGCCTTTTCCAGATCTGCCAGCAGCTGGGGATACATCTCCTCCCCGCAGGAAAAGTAGTGAGCAGCGGTATCCTTCCAGGCCGGATACGGCCCGAACTTTGCCACATAGCGGCTCAGGTTCCGGCTGGAGATATCCAGCGCATCGGTCTGGCCCTCGGGCTGGGCAAGCTCAGTCTGATGAACCTGTTCCACCTTCTGCATCCGCTCCCGCAGATACTTGGCGGGGGCCTTGTTGCCAAAAGCCAGATAAAGCGCGCCGCCCAGCAGGGGCAGAAGACCGATCAGAACGATCCAGCCGATCTTATAAGCACTGTTTTCATCCTTGCGCACCAGATACAGCACGATCATGATGCTCAGCGCCTTCAGGGCACCGTTCAGCCAGACCCGCCCCGCCGTGAACGACCAGAACGCCCAGAGCAGCCAGAGCACCTGTAGAGCCACCAGCACCACTGTGATCGTGACACGGTTGAAGATGCGGTTGAAAAACTTGACGATAGGCAATCTGAACATGTGGTATCCCTCCCCTGCCGCCCACGGCGATTTTTGATGCTGTTAGTATAGCGCAGAGCGGAAGATTTTGCAAACAAAAAAGCGCCCACAACGGCTTTCCCCGCTATGAGCGCCTATTCAATCGTGGGCAGAATTTTTCCGAGGGCCGTTCGCTTATGCTTCCGCGTCCTCATAACCAACCAGCAGACCGCCCAGCTCTGCATAATAGCTGCACAGACCGCCGCATTCGCTGATGTCCACCTTTGCTCCATCAAACACAGCCTGTACCATGTGCTTCAGGCGCTCGGCGGCAGCGGGATTGCCGCAGTGAGAGATATGGAGCCTGCCGTTGGTGTAGCCGTGCTCCTTGAGTTCCAGCACGATGCGTTCCAGCGCACCATGCTCACCACGGGTCTTGCAGAGAACATCCAGCTCCCCGGCCTCACTTGCCTGTCCGATGACCCGGATGCCCAGCATCCGCGCCACAGCAGCAACGGCAGGCTTCACGCGGCCATTGCGGGCCAGATTGGCCAGCGATTCCAGCGAAAAGAGCAGATGGGTGTGCTTGTGGTAGCGGAGCATCTCTTCACAGATCTCGTCAAACTCCTTGCCCTCAGCCAGCAGATCCCGCAGATGCTCGGCCAGCAGGCGCTGCTCCGGGCCGGTGGAAAGGCTGTCCAGCACGAACACCCGCTTGCCGGGGTTCTCCTGCTGGTATTTCTCGGCGGCCAGCTGGGCGGCATTGTAGCTGCCGGACAGGGTGCCCGTGATGGTGATGGCATACACCTCGTCGGCTCCCTCGTAGGCAGCCAGCCAGTCGCTGACATTGGGGCAGGAAGTTGAGGTCTTGCCCTTATAGGTGCGCAGGGTCTGGGCCATGCCCACGGCATCCATCGTGCCGTTGTCCAGATATTCGGCATCGTCGGTGATGATCTTCAAGGGAACGCATTCAAAATCCACGCCCTGCAAGGTGTACAGGCTGGCGGAGGAATCCACAACGATCTTGGTGTTCATAAGCATTTATCTCCATTCCGGCGGCAGCGGATGCCGCAGCTTTTCCTGTTGTCTGAATCACTATATCAGCTTTTCAAAACCCTGTCAACTGTTTTCTTGAATTATTTCAAAAGTTTTCAATTTCCTGTTGACCACATTTCCAAAACATGGTATACTGTCCGCATGAAATTAGAATCAAACCGCCGCGTTGCGGCCTGCGCCGCAGGGTTTGCCCTGCCGCGGTATGCAGAACTCCCCACCGTAGGGCTTTATCTGGATCAGAGTGTACAGTTTGTCAACGGGTGTTTCCGCACATTTCAGGGGGTGGAGCTCACCGCTTCCATGGTGAGCAACTACGTTAAGAAAGGGATCATCAGCCACCCCATCAAAAAGAAGTATACCCGGGATCAGCTGGCCTGCCTGATCTACATCGTGGTTTCTAAAAATGTCCTGTCCATGGAAAACATCGACAGTCTGTTCAAGATGCAGCGGGCGCATTATACCTCCGCGCAGGCGTATGATACCTTTTGCGATGAGCTGGAGAATTACCTGCCCTATGTGTTCGGCCTGACCAAGAGCTTCTCCGAGCTGGAGCCGGATGTTGATGATGCACGCAAGCTCCTGCGCAGCACCATCATCTCGGCTGTGAACAAGATCTATCTGGACTGCGTTTTCACCGACCTGCGGCAGGAGCAGGCCCTCTGGCCCGATATCCTGCCGGATCTGGCATAACAACAAAAATGGCCCTGTCCGTCATGCTTTGCAAAGCAATGATGGAGAGGGCCATTTTTTCTTAAAATGTAAGTGCAGGGCTGATCTCATTGCGGCGCTGGGCCTGCACGATGCAGTCCTTTTCCGGCACGACACCTGCCGCACCCAAGGTGTTGAACATGGTCTGCAAAGCAAGCGCCGGGGTGTTATTCTCCTGCGAGAGATGGCAGAGGGCAAACTTCTTGCATCCCTCTTGGATCAGCTCCAGCAGCTTTGCCGAGCACTCATCGTTGGAGAGGTGGCCCCGGTTGGACTCGATGCGGGAGCGCAGGTAGTAGGGATACCGCCCGCTGCGGAGCATGTGGAGGTCGTAGTTGCTTTCCAATGCCACCAGGTCACAGCCGCTCAGGGCCTGATGCACCGGCGGGGTCAGGACTCCCAAGTCGGTGGCAATGGTCATGGTCTTGTTGTCCGGGGTGCGGATGCGGTAGCCCACGCAGGGCACGTCGTGGCTGGTGGGGAACATCGTCACGCCGAAATCTCCCACATCCTCTTCCCCGCCGGACAGGGTGCGCAGCTCACAGCTGGCGGGCACGATACCGTTTGCATCCAGAAAATCCAGCGTATCGTCTGCGCCGTATACCGGCAGCGGATTCTTTTTGAGGAAGGTGGCCAGCCCCTTGACGTGGTCAGAGTGCTCGTGGGTGACCAGAATGCCCGCACAATCGCTGATGTTCAGGCCCAGCTCCTTGAGTGCCGCCGAGGTGGTGCGCACGCCCTTTCCCATATCGATGATGATGTACTTTTCCCCCGTGCGCACCACGCTGCAGTTGCCGGAGGAACCAGAGTATAACGAGATGAATTCAGACATTTCAAACCTCAGGAAACGAACCTCTCCGTCATGGCTTCACAAAAGCTCCCTGTCAGGAAAACTTCTGCAAAACAGACTGAGAGGTTCTGAATGATCACATTGCCGATTCCAGTGCGGCAGGCATCCGATCCACCTTGCTGATCTCAGCACCCAGGCCGCGCAGCTTTTCCACGATGTTCTCGTAGCCGCGCTCAATGTGGCCGATCTCCTCGATTTCACTGGTGCCGTCTGCCATCAGGGCAGCAACGACCATGGCCGCACCGGCACGCAGGTCAGAAGCGCGCAGGGGGGCGGGGTTCAGCTTGTCCACACCCTCAAACACAGCCACCTGCCCGTCCACCTGCACCACTGCGCCCATCTTGCGCAGCTCGTCCACATAGCGGAAGCGGTTATCCCACACGCTCTCGGTGATGGTGGAGGTACCCTTTGCCACGCTGAGCAGCACACCCATCAGGGGCTGCATATCGGTAGGGAAGCCCGGGTGAGGCATGGTGTTGATCTTCAGCGGCAGGATATCGCCCTTGCGGGAGACGCGGACGGAATCATCGAATTCCTCCACATCCACACCGGCACGGCGGAGCTTTGCCGTAATGGGTTCCAGATGCTTGGGGGTGACATTTTTGATCAGAACGTCGCCGCCGGTGGCAGCAGCGGCAACCATGTAGCTGCCCGCCTCGATCTGGTCAGGGATGATGCTGTAAGTGCAGCCGTGCATCTTTTCCACGCCGCGCACCTTGATCACATCGGTGCCGGCACCGCGCACATCCGCGCCGCACATATTCAGGAAGTTTGCCAGATCAACGACATGGGGCTCCTTGGCGCAGTTTTCCAGAATGGTCTGGCCCTGTGCCATCACAGCGGAGAGCATACCGTTCATGGTAGCGCCCACGCTGACCTTATCAAAGAAGATATGGGCACCGTTCAGTTCCTTGGCACGCACGGTGATCATGCCGTAGTCCACGCTGTCCTCTGCACCCAGTGCGCTGAACACCTTGAGGTGCTGGTCGATGGGGCGGGGGCCCAGATTGCAGCCGCCGGGCATGGCCACCTGTGCCTTGCCAAAGCGGGAGAGCAGTGCACCCAGGAAGTAGTAGCTGGCACGCATCTGGCGGGACAGATCGTCCGGGACGTTGGTGCAGTTCAGGTGGGTGGTGTCGATCTCGTAGGTATTGCGGTTCAGCATCTTGATGCCGGCACCCAGGGTGCTCAGGATCTTCAGGCTGACTGCCACATCACTGATGTCCGGCAGGTTTTCGATCACACAGACATCTGCCGCCAGAATGGTGGCAGGCAGAATGCCCACAGCCGCATTTTTTGCACCGGAAATGGTGACTTCGCCATGCAGGGGCTTGCCGCCCGTAATAACAAACTTTTCCAATTTTATAATCTCCTTGTCGCAGGCCCGCCAGCGGCAGGGCCACTCAGGGTTCTTACTTGATCTCTCCGCGCACCGCTGGGTACACACCCTCACGATACAACTATCTTATTATACACAACTTCGGGCAAAAAGCAAAGCCCCCTTTTCCCCTGCCGGATTATTTTCTGTTTTGCCCAGAATCTGCGGAAATATTCGATATTTTTGTTTCTTATTTCAAAAATTTTACAATCAGCGCCCCTTACCAGACGCAATCCTCGCTGCAGGTCTCCTTGATCCAGCCCAGCTGATAGGCCCGGACCAGCTGTTTGAGGTCGTGGACCTTCTCCCGCAGGATCTCGCCCTCGTCGGTCTCCTCCACGAGGATGCGGTGGTTCTCCGTCTCGAGGATGTTCTTCTGGGAGAGGATGTCCAGATTCTCGTTCACAGCCTTTTCGGCGCTCTCGAAGGGCTGGTGGGTGCGCAGGGACATGGTGCGGCTGGAATAGACCAGCGTGTAGCCCGCGATGCCGGTCTTTTCGTGGTAGGCACGGCAGAAACCGCCGTCGATGACCACAAGGCGTCCGCCGCCCTTGATGGGGCTCTCGCCCTTCTTCTCCTGCACGGGGACATGGCCGTTGACGATGTGGCTGGTGCCGGGCAGGCCGAATTCTGCCAGGATACGGCGGCAGGCGGCCTCTTCATTGTACCATGTATAATAGGGGTCCTTGACTTCCTCATGGGTAGCGGGGTCGGCAATATACAGCCGCTCAAAGGTGGTCATGGCGCTGCGGCCGAACAACGGCGACAGCTTGCCGCACCACAGATACCACAAAAAGTCCTGACCGCTCCGCCGGGCAGCGCTTCCCTCGGGAGCAAAGTAGCCGCAGCGTGCCCGCTCGTCACAGTAGTCCATCAAGCCGCGGCCCGAGTAGTTGTGTCCCTCGAACCGCTCCACGGCAAAGCTGCCGTTTTTGGTCATGGGCACCACGCCGTGGTAGAGCAGGTTGCCGTTCTCGATGTGGTAAACGCTGCCCTTGGCGTACAAAAATTCCACATGCTGCTGCAAGCGCTCACTCTGCCGGAAGGATTCCACCAGCTTGCGAAGCACCAGCCGCTCATCATCGTTCAGGGCGGCGGGGTCTGCCGGGTCCACGGTGGGGAAGCTGGTGTCCCGCAGGGGGTATACCTGCCCGTTCAGGGTCACTGTTCCCTTTTTCCAATCGATGTGCCGCAGGAAATCCCGACCCTGCATCTTGAAATCCGGGTTGCGGTCGATGACCTTGCACTCCATCTTGAGCATCAGAATGGTCACGGCCTTGTGCATCACGGCACAGCGGTGGAGCATACCCTCAGTGTAAGGGCCGCGCGCCGCATCGGTGTGGGGCATCCAGAGGGTCAGGTCGTCATTTCCGTAGAACTGCTCAGCCATCCGCTGCAGGTGCCGCAGGTTGATGCCGTAGCAGTCCTCAAGCATGGCATGGTTGTGGTAGGCCAGTGTCGTTTTGAGCACGGTGCAGACGCAGATGGGACTTCCGGCGGCGGCACCCATCCAGACCACGTCATGGTTGCCCCACTGGATATCCACATGGTGGTGGCGCATGAGCTGGTCCAGTATGATATCAGGCCGGGGGCCGCGGTCAAACAGGTCCCCCACGATGTGCAGCTTGTCCACAGCCAGCCGCTTGATGAGCTCACACAGCCGGACGATGAACCGGTCAGCGCGGCCATTTTCGATGATACTGCCCACGATCTGCCCGTAATAAAGGTCCTTGTCGTGGTCCTCAAAGTGGGCATGGAGCAGCTCATCCAGAATATACCCGCAGCTGGACGGCAGGCAGGAGCGCACATGCTGCCGGGTATGCTTGGAGGACACCAACCGGCAGATATCAATGAGCTGAAGCAGGGTCTCCGTATACCAGTGGTCAAGCGCTTCCTCATCCGTGCACTCGGCTTTGAGCTGGGGCAGCTTCTCGTTGGGGTAATAGATGAGCGTTGCCAGCTCGGCACGGGTCTGCTCCGGCACACTCTCCCCCAGCACGATATCCACCTTTTCCCGGATGACACCCGAAGCCGAGTTCAGGATGTGGACAAAAGCCTCGTTTTCCCCGTGCAGGTCGCTCATAAAATGTTCGGTTCCCTTGGGCAGCTTGAGCAGAGCCTGGGTGCTGATGATCTCACTGGCGGCGGCCGCCTGCGAGGGGTAATCCCGTGCCAGCAGGGAGAGATATTTCAAATGATCCCGGATCTCCTCGTTTTCGGTGCGCATGACGTCCTCCGTCTGATATGTAATATTTTTGCATGATATATAATATTCTATCATAGTATACCACATTCCATGTCATAAATGGTATAATAAACAAGAGTAATTCTGTCAAATCTTTTGCAAAGGACTTGGATATTATGCCCAAAACCATTTCTGTTGCCGTGCCGGAAGCCTGCACTCTCTGCCCCCGGCAGTGCAAAGCCGACCGGGCCGCCGGGCAGACGGGCTTCTGCGGGGCGGGCCGCACCCTGAAAGCGGCCCGCGCGGCCCTGCACTTCTGGGAGGAGCCCTGCATCAGCGGCACCCGGGGCAGCGGCACGGTGTTCTTCTCCGGCTGCACCCTCAAGTGCTGCTTCTGCCAGAACTACCCCATCAGCGCCGAGGGGCTGGGCAGGGAGATCACTGTAGAGCGCCTGGCCGAGATCTTTCTGGACCTGCAGGCGCAGGGAGCCCACAACATCAACCTTGTCACGCCTGGGCAGTGGCGGCCCTGGATCATCGCTGCCCTCGACCTGGCCCGGGCGCAGGGGCTGCATCTGCCCATCGTCTGCAACACCGGCGGCTACGAGACCGTGGAGAGCGTGCACGCCTGGCGCGGTTTCATCGACATCTGGCTGGCCGACCTGAAATATGTTTCCCCTGCCCTTTCGGCAGAGCTTTCCGCCGCGCCGGACTATTTTGCACAGGCCAGGCCCGCCATTGAAGCCATGATGGCTCAGGCCGGGCACCCTGTTTTTGACAGTGAGGGCATCCTGCAGCGGGGCGTGATCCTGCGCCACCTTGCCCTGCCCGGCCATGTGGACGACAGCTTTGCCGTGCTCGATCAGATGGCGGCCTGGAACAAGGCCGACCCCGGGTGCTTCCTGCCCAGCGTGATGAGCCAGTACACCCCCTTCTATCAGGCGGCAGACCACGGCATCGGGCGGCGCATCACCACCTACGAATACCGCCGGGTGGTCAACTACGCCATGGATCTGGGGCTCAGCTCTGGTTATATGCAGCAGAAGAGCAGTGCAAAGGAAGAGTATACGCCCAGCTTTGACCTGACGGGGGTGTGAACCCCACCGTCATCCCTACGGGATGCCACCGCCCCTAGTAGGGGCGGCCTTGGCAAAACCATAAGGCTTTACGCAATGCCAAAGGCCCCACTATTAGGGGGGCTGTCACCGCAGGTGACTGAGGGGTTCTTTCGTCAAAACAACCAAAATTTCTTTTTCTTTTTCTCTCGGCCGAAACAGCATTTGCTTGCTATCCGGTGCGCAGTGCGGTATAATGGATACAACAATGTGTTCTCACATGAAATGGATCCCAGAAACGACTTTTTAGGAGGAGCGTTATGGAACACTACAATCCCATCCTCGGCAGCGAGCCCAACGGCCAGAAATTTATCACCTGCGGCGAGATCATGCTCCGTCTGACCCCGCCGAACTACGAAAAGATCCGCATGGCATCCAGCTTTGAAGCCAGCTACGGCGGCAGCGAGGCCAACATTGCACTGGCCCTGGCCAACCTGGGTGTGGACAGCACCTTCTTCAGCGTAGTGCCTAACAACAGCCTGGGCAAGAGCGCGGTGCGCTGGCTGCGCTCCAACGATGTGCATTGCACCCCCATGATCCTGACCGAGCCCAACGAGACCCCCTCCAACCGGCTGGGTACTTATTATCTGGAGACCGGCTACGGCATCCGCGCTTCCAAGGTCATCTACGACCGCAAGCACAGTGCCATTACCGAGTACGATTTCTCCCAGGTCGATCTGGACGCTCTGCTGGACGGCTACGACTGGCTGCACCTGAGCGGCATTACCCCGGCACTGGGCCCCAACTGCCGCGGTCTCATCATCGATATGCTCAAGGTGGCCAAAAAGAAGGGCCTGACCGTCAGCTTTGACGGCAACTTCCGCTCTACCCTGTGGAGCTGGGAGGAAGCCCGCGATTTCTGCACCGAGTGCCTGCCTTACGTTGACGTTTTGCTGGGCATTGAGCCCTACCACCTGTGGAAGGACGAGAACGACCACTCCAAGGGCGACTGGAAGGACGGCGTGCCCCTGCAGCCCAGCTATGAGCAGCAGGACGAGATCTTCCAGCATTTCATTGCCCGCTATCCCAACCTCAAGTGCATTGCCCGCCATGTGCGCTATGCCCACAGCGGCAGCGAGAACAGCCTCAAGGCCTTTATGTGGTACGACGGCCACACCTTTGAGAGCAAGCTCTACACCTTTAATATTCTGGACCGCGTGGGCGGCGGCGATGCCTTTGCCAGCGGCTTGATCTACGCCATGCTGCACAACTATAAGGCTATGGACATGATCAACTTTGCCGTGGCAAGCAGCGCCATCAAGCACACCATCCACGGCGATGCCAACATCACCGACGATGTCAGCTCCATCCGCAACCTGATGAACATGAATTACGACATCAAGCGGTAAGCTTTCCGTACTCAACCCGTTCCCGGATTTTCCCCGGGGACGGGTTCTTTTTTATTGCCCGCGATGCTGGAAAAGCCTTTTCTTGTACATTCCTCCAAACTTTTTTGTGAGTTCCTACAATTCCATTGACAGAGAATTCCACGCATGGTATTCTTCAAATTGGTATTATTACCTTTTTTTGCCATTCACTCTATGTCGTTTTTCTGCGGCACTCATCCATGAAAGCGAGGAAATCCATGAAAAAACGGTTTGTCAGTCTATTAGTGGCACTCAGCATAACGTTAACATTCCTACCCATGGGAGCAG
>ENA-UERS01000212-UERS01000212.1-human-gut-metagenome-genome-assembly--contig:-NODE-212-length-30842-cov-3.634487_pt1 | contig 30842 bp, 26 predicted proteins | sample MGYA00242991_ERZ507992 | MGnify/ENA primary metagenome ERZ507992 (study PRJEB26167, sample SAMN06115535) | human gut metagenome | host: Homo sapiens | place: China:Chongqing | collected 2015-10-24...
CGTTTGGCCGCCTCCATAAATTTCTGCTGCTCATCCGTTGTAAGACATTTGATGTCATCCACAGCACGAACAGGCTTGGTAAAGCGAACGCCGTCCATCGGGTGCTGCCGGATCATGTCGTTCATCACAGCAGCCCGAAACATCGTTCCCATAGCAATATATGTCTGGCGGATCGTTGAACCGGCATACGATGCTTCCATTCGGTTAAAAACCATTTTGCAGTGCATCGGCTTGACATCTGCAAGCTGCATGCCACCAATAAGCGGCTTCACGTTATACCCATAACGCTCACGTTAATTTCTGCGAGTATTGGGAGCCAGATCCCCAACGATATGAGCGATCCAAAACTCAAACCACACGTCTACCGTCATATCTGGCGGAACAAATATATTTTCGTGCTTATCTGCATACTTGGCATCGTCCAGCCAATTTCGTGCTTCCGGAAGTGAGGAGAAGCACTTGACCTGGCGCTTCCCGGTTTTGGTCACAAATCTTGCGCTATATAAACTGTCCTTTCTTTGGCAGATGCCCTCGTCACATTCTTTGCCTCGTAAACTCTTGCCCATTTAGAGTCTCCTTTCTCAAAAAGAGAAAAAAGCCCTATGCAACAATGTGATTGTAGCACACGAGCTTTCTTTTCTCAATAGTGAAATTACCGTCAAAACATCAACTTATGGCTGATATATTGCTCGAACTCCCTGCGTTTGACCAGCTTTTTGGACCCAACATAGAGAACAAACGGGCAATTCGGACTGCGCAGCATACTCTCGATCTTGTTGATCCCAATGTTGCTGCATGCTGCGGCTTCCTTAATCGTCAGCGTCATTTTGAGGTGGATCGGCACTTGCAATTTCTCGACCATACTGTTACCACCTGTGTGTTACATTCCGGACTGTTGACTTAGAAACGTAGCATTTGGGGAAAGTAAGAGTTCGTCTGAGCGATCATCTCTTTCCGTATCCAAGTCCAGCAGCCATTTGTCTGGGATCGTGATCAGATTGGGTCCTGTGTTGCAGATCCGTTTTACAACATCTGTCTGGCACGAAAACAATGCGCCTCTATCCAGCTCTGCCCGCATTTGCTTCCCCTTTTTCAAGGCATACGCCTCCGAAAGCAGCTCCAGACTGAACAGATACAGCGGAAGCATAGATGCTTTGCAAATGCCGTTTTGCTGCAAGTACCGCTGAAACCGATACAGCGCCATTTCATCCAGCACCAGCTTCATCAGCCGCAGGCCCATCTCATCGACGGTGAAATAATGAAAGCTGCTGTTCTTGCTGAAATGGATCAGACGGCTACGCGGGTTTACCCCCTGAGCCATCAGATTTTCGATCAGGTCCCACTTGTCACCAAGAAGGATCGAGCTTCCGCATGTCCGGCCATATCCTAACGGCGAGGAAGCAACCCGGTCGAGAAACATCCGCTCTGCCTCCTCCGACCAAAGCAAGTTGCCGTCGCCAAGATAATAAACCGACATTTCGGCTGGTTCATTTTTGCGCAAGAGAAATGCCAATCTTGTATCAAAACAGCACAAGTAACCTCCGTTCTGTCAGCCGGCACTCGCTCTAAAAGACACAACCAGTGAGATTTTTTACGGCCCGCCCTTGTTTCCATCCGAGACAGATTTACTGCATATAGCCATGGGGGTATGCGAACGAAGGGGTGACGGCGGCAGCTTCCAACTCAGGCAAAATTCATATCGGTTTGGCTCGCGTGTTGGCTTTCCGGAATAGACTCTGATAAAACGGGCAGCTTCCATCTCGTTGATGTGCTTCCGCAGGCTGGAAGGCGCGATCCCGTACTTTTTTGCGTCCTTTTGTGGAAGAATGAAATTCTTCCTTTCGCCGCTCTCCATGGCCATGCAGAAATAGAGAAACCGGCTGCCGGTGCTGAGTGCGTAGAACTGCTTGGAGAGGAGCAGTGAGTTTCCAACCTGAATGAATCGTTTTTCTTTGTTATCCACCTTGGCGGATAAGGCCGGTACAATTGTAGGTCCGTGTTTTCGTTTGCTCAAATCAAACTCCTTCTTTCGTGTGAGAATAGGGGGTGGATGTCTCATCCCTTCGTAATAAATGTAGAAAACCGGCCCTGTTTGACCACCCATTCAAGGCAGAAAAAATTACACTCAATGTAAACTTTCGTAAACACAGAATGGTCTGAATCTACATTAGGTCTACACTGAGTGTAATGCTTGTGAGTATGTTTACTTATTCCAACATTAAGCGTAGTGCGGCATCGAATGGGTATCTTCCGGTACACAGCCGAGAAAGGCGACTCTTTTTGCGAATCGGTCGCGGAACACTTCTCCGGCAGGATCTGCGCCGCATGCTCAGCTGCCAATATCCAGCTCGTAGGTGCAGAGGTAGAACAGGAACGACGTCATCTGGTAGCGGCTGATGCGGGTGCCAGCGGACACCAGTAGCTCGTCAAGGTTGCTGTCCCGGGTGGTGATGTCCCTCTCATCGCACCAGAGCATCGCTTTGGCTGCCTCTCTGTTGAGATCGGGGTTATCTCGAAGGAGCTGCCTAAGCTGCGTCTGATCCACGCCGGTATCAACGCCTGCCATGATCGCGTAGCGGCGAATCAGTACGCATGCCGTCTGATAGTCCACCTTGTCATCGTATTCGGTATTGGGATCATTTTGCCGGAGCAGCCTCGTCTGATAGGCCCAGCATACGGCATTATAGTAGGGATACGCGGCATTGAATTCTTCGTCTTCACAGTCGGACGGCAGGGCGGTGTTGTCCGTTTCCGGCCGGCCCGCGATGCGGTAGAGCACATCGACAAACTCACCCAGTCTTGCTGTGGCCTTGCCGCCGAAGGTGTCCGGCGTCTCCGGATCCACATAGCCTTTGCGGTACATGTAGAGAACGCTGGCCTGATTGAAAATGCTCTTAATGTCCGTGAATACCACCGTGTCCTCAAGGCTCCCGCCGCTGGACTCTTTGGAAAAGACGTGGGCGTAGTAATCGCTGTTGAAAATGTTGCCGGAGAGCTGGAACCGGCTGTCCACATAGAGTCGGTAGGCTTCCGCCAGCTCGTCGGAGACTGTGGTATTCTCGTCGGCGGGGATCACGGTTTCCGTACCGGCGTCATAGCGGAAGGTCTTCGTCAGAAAGGACTTATCCGACAGCACCGCTACATGGAGGCCGCTGGAGAGTACATCGGTGCCCGCCAGCAGGCGGGAATCGTAGTCCACGCCGAAGAGATTCAGCAGTGTCGGCAAGATGTCCGCCGTGGAGCAGTATTCATCCACCACGATGTTCTCCGAAAGACCGGGGACATAGCAGATAAAACTGTTGCGGTACTTCTCAAAGGTGGTGTCCAACGTCTGCCCTGCCAGCTCGTTGTACTCGTCTTCGGTCAGGCCGTAGGGGTAGTGGTCGTTGGTCAGGACGATGCAGGTCTTGTCGGCAACGCCAGCCTGCTCCAGCCGCTGCATCAAGTACTCCAGCGCGTATTCCAGCTCCAGATTGCAGGCAATGTACGCCTTCACCGGCTCGGAATAGGGCAGATCTTTCACCGCGTCGCGGTTTTTGGCGCTCATGGCGTTGTCCCAGTTGTACTGGTAGTGACCGCTGAAGGTCATGTAATAGGCGTGGAAGGGTTCTCCGCTGTTGATGTAGTCGTCCACAGAGGCCTCCATCATCTCCAGATCGGAGGAGGGCCAGTCGATCTTCATGGCCAGACCGGAATCCGCCGCCTTGAACGTGTAGCCCATGTTGGCGTGGGTGATGTTTCGGTTGTAGAAATCCCCGATGTAGTCGTGATAGCCCCAGGCTTGATAGCCCATGCCCTTGAGCGCATTGCCCAGGCAGAACGGCAGGTAGTTGGTGCCTGCCACATTGAAGCTGGAATCCGTCTTCGTGCGGGACATATCCGGATAAAGCCCCATGCACATGGTGTATTCGCCGTTGGTGGTGACGGACTGGAACGTGCCGTAGTAATTTTCAAAGAGAATACCCGTATGGCTCAGCTTGTAGAGCGTCGGCGTCAGCTCCTCGCTGATAAACCACGGGCAGAAGCTCTCGGCGCAGATGGTGATGAGGTTATAGTCCTTAAGAAGTCCTGTGTAGTTGTTTTTGCGGGTGGGTGTTGCATTTGATAGATACTCGTCTGTGGCCTTGAGAATATCGCTGCCGGCGCTGCCTGCCAGAGCCGTAAAATCGATGCTTTCGATCACGTTATAGGAGTTGCTGCTGTATGTCCGCGGAACATCGCTTATATTCAAGGACGACGGCGTGATCATAATGCTGCCGCTGCCGCTGAAGAGCATGTATCGAAGCTCCTGCGCCGTGGTGGCCAGCATACCGATTTTTTTATAACTGCTGTCGGTGGAGGTGTTCACATTGGTGAAGGTACGATAGGCGGAAAAGGCTTTGTCCCGTCCAACATACATGAGTCCCGTGACCGTCAGCAGCAGTGCGAGGAGCACGGCAAAGGAGGCCAGTGCCTGCTTCCGGCGCAGCCGCAGCTTCAGCACCTGCGCCCTCCGCAAGATAAGGCAAAGGATCACGGCAATCAGCGGCAGCAGGAGGAGCAGTATCTTCAGCAGATTTTGGCGAATTCCGTAGAGAAGCTGCGAGTTGAAGTTGACGATCACATTTCCGCCCATGCCGATCTGGCTGACGGGCATGAAATCTCCGAAGATGCAATGATAGACCAGCTGCACCTCGGCCAGCAGCACCTGTGCCGCGACCAGGAGAACCCCTGTGATCTGGCGCAGAACCTTTGGCAGGCTTGAGACTACCAGCGTGCAGAGTGCGCCACCCAGCAGGCCAAACAGGACAGGATATCCCGCGTACCGGTCCATCGAACCGAATACGCACAGATGCAGGCACAGCTCCACATAAACGCCGGTCAGGCAAAACAGCAGGAGATTTTTGCGCCACGTATTCCAAAGGCCATGGCTCATGGGCACTGCCGCTTCAGCAGCAGTGCCAGAGCCTTGATTTGCATTTGTCATGGATACATCGGATGTTTTTTCTTTGAGCATATTAGTTCTCCCGTTGGGGCTTTTTTAAAAAGCTTCGTAGAATTTCAGCTGAATATGACAGATAGAGAGCTTATCTTAGAACAAATATTGAAAAAAGGCAAGGGTTCCTGTAAAAAATCAGGAAAGATTTACAAGTCACGCGGAGAATTCTATGCACCAAAGTCTGTCAACCGCAGCTTTGCAGCCCGCCTCTGGGCTGCAAATAAGGACTCTGCACCTGAAAATTTTACAAGATACATACAGACACATTGCAAAAGCCGTGCTATACTGTATGGAAAATTGAGAGTACCATTGTTTCGAGGAGGCGTGTGATGTGACGGAGACTGTGTTTCGCTTAAAGCGGCATCTGACTTCTTTTCAAATTATGATCCTCGGCTTTGCGGGCGTGATTCTATTGGGGGCGCTGGTGCTGGTGCTGCCTATCGCCACAGTACAGCGGGTCTGGACGCCGTTTCATGAGGCACTGTTTACCTCCACCTCCGCTGTCTGCGTGACGGGGCTGGTGGTGCAGGATACCGGCAGTTACTGGTCCGCCTTCGGTCAAACAGTCATATTGCTGCTGATCCAGATTGGCGGGCTGGGGGTGATCACCGGTGCGGTGACCTTCCTGATGCTCGCCGGACGGAACATCACGCTCAAGGAGCGCAGCGCCATGCAGGACGCCATCTCCGCTCCCGCGGTGGGCGGCATCGTGCGCCTGACGAGATTTATCCTCAAGGGGACCTTTCTGGTCGAGCTGCTGGGCGCGCTGGCGCTGCTGCCAGCCTTTTGCCGGGACTATGGACTGCGGGGCGTATGGATGTCCGTTTTCCATTCCGTTTCCGCTTTCTGCAATGCGGGCTTCGATATTCTGGGGCGGACGGGTTCCCCCTACCCCTCGCTGACGGCCTATGCCGCAGACCCGCTGGTCAACATCGTTATCATGCTGCTGATCATCGTAGGCGGCATCGGCTTTCTAACGTGGGACGATGTCTGTACGCACGGTCTGCACCTGCGGCGTTACCGGATGCAGAGCAAGGTCATTCTGAGCGCGACGGCGCTTTTGATCACGATTCCGGCGTTTCTTTTTTATCTGACAGACTTTGCGGACCTCCCCGTGGGAGAGCGGATATTGGCCGCCCTTTTTCAGTCGGTCACGCCGCGGACGGCCGGCTATAACACAGTGGATCTGACGGAGATGACAGATGCCTCTCAGGCGGTCACCATTCTGCTGATGCTCACCGGCGGGGCCCCTGGCTCCACGGCGGGCGGCATGAAGGTCACAACGCTGGCCGTCCTGATCGCCAACGCCGTTGCCGCCTTCCGCAGGCGAGAGGATCCGCAGATTTTCCACCGCAGATTGGAACACTCCGCCGTCCGCAACGCCGCCGCCATTCTGCTGCTGTATCTCGGGCTGACCTTTGCGGGCGCGGCGGCCATCAGCACGGCGGAGGGGCTGCCCCTCGGTGCCTGTCTCTATGAAACAGCGTCCGCCGCCGGTACGGTGGGCCTGACGCTGGGGCTGACGCCGCAGCTGGGAGTCCTGTCGCAGAGCATTCTCATCCTGCTGATGTATTTCGGGCGCGTCGGCGGATTGACCTTGATCTATGCCGCATTCTCCGGGCATGATCTGACTTACGCCCGCTATCCGCAGGAGAAAATTACCGTAGGCTGAAAGGAGCACACGATGAAAACGGTATTATTGATCGGACTGGGCCGCTTCGGGCGGCATCTTGCCATGCAGCTCAACGAGTTGGGCCATCAGGTGATGGCGGTGGACAAGGACGAGGAGCGCGTCAATGAATGTATGCCCTTTGTCACCAACGCGCAGATCGGTGACAGCACCCGCGTGGACTTTCTGCGCTCACTGGGCGTGAGCAATTACGATGTCTGCTATGTCACCATCAGCGGAAATTTTCAGAATTCGCTGGAGACGACGTCGCTGCTCAAGGAGCTGGGAGCAAAATATGTGGTATCCCGCGCTGAGCGGGATGGGCAGGCGAAATTTCTGCTGCGCAACGGCGCGGACGCGGTCGCCTACCCGGAAAAGCAGCTGGCGAAGTGGGCGGCCATCCGCTACACCGCCAACCATATTTTCAGCTACATTGAGCTGGACGAGCAGCACGCCATTATCGAGGTTGCCGTGCCGGGGGATTGGCAGGGCCGCAGCATCGGTGAGTTGGAAATCCGCAGGCGCTATGGCGTCAACATCCTCGGCGTGAAGCGGAACGGCAAGACCGATGTGAATGTCTCACCGGAAACTGTGCTGGACGCTGATATGACGCTGCTGGTGCTGGGGGAAAATCAAAAGCTGAAAAAGCACTTCCGCCTGTAAAGCAACATAGAGTCTTGCACGTATAAGGGCTTTACGCGCCGGAGAGGCATCTCAACAAAAGCGCGCAGGTTTGCGGAGGAGGATTCCGCGTTGCGCAAAAACAGCAAAAAATGAGGGAGGACGGCTCTGTCCTCCCTCATTTTTGCCCTGCGCTTTCGCTCTTCTCCGTCAGCTGTTTTTCCAGTGCGGTCTGTCTGGCGAGGATGGCATTGACCTTGTCGTAGAGGTCTTCGATCATGATCTCTGTCTTGAGGTTGACCTTATAATCGTTCTCTGCACGGCGGCGGTCCTTTTCCTCCTGCCGGTTCTGGCTCATCATGATGAGCGGCGCTTGAATGGCCGCGACGCACGAGAGCACGAGGTTCAGCAGAATGAAAGGATAGGGGTCAAACGCTTTTGCCGCGAGCAACGTGTTGACGAGCATCCAGAGGATCAGTACGCCGGTGAAGGCGAAGATGAACGACCAGCTGCCCGCAAATTTCGCGATGGCGTCTGCCGCGCGCTGGCCAATGGTGTATTTTTCCTTTTCGCCTGCGAGATTTTCGGAAATCTTACTGTCCGCCAGCAGGTTCAGCACTTCCTCGTCCGTCATATCGTGGCGGATGTCCTTGAGGACTTCTCTCAAAAGCTTACGGTTTTCTTTCATTGTGATATCATCCTTTTCTGTTTGCGAAAGTTTTGGCGTATTATACTTCAGCTTGCGGCGCACTGAGGAAGAAGTCCGGCCCCTTGGTATCAAACAGAATGAGCGACACGCCCAACAGCAGGTCGGCGTGCTGGGACGGCTCCTCCAGCAGGATTGCGAAATCCTCCTGCAATCTGCGGATGCGGTAGAGCACGGTGTTGCGGTGGGTATAGAGCGCGTCGCTGGTCTTTTCAGCGAGTGGCAGCAGGTGAGGTAATGGTAGAGCGTTTCACAGTACTGGGTGTCCTTTTCGCGGTCGTGGGCGGCAAGGCGGCGCAGCGCGATCGGGATCAGGTCGCCGCGCCCCTCCAGATTTTTCAGCAGCAGCGGGGTGCGCAGCTGCGCCACGGAACAGACCGGCTCCCCGTGAAAGCGCTCGTCCGTCATCAGCTCCAGCGCCTCACGAGCCGTGCGGTAAAGCCCCGGAAGATCGAACAGCACATCCAGCGGCTCGGACACGAGGATCTTGAGCTGAAACTCCTTTGCCAGCGCGGAAAGCGTGTCCGCATCCCCCTCTCTGTGCAGAAAGAGGAAAACGTCCCCCTGATACAAAAACGGGTGGGAATCCGCAATCTGCGCTTCCAGCTCCTCTTTCAGATGCCGCTTCCCCATGTACGCGTTATGGTACGTCTCAAGATCAATGAGGGCAAAGGTCAGCGGGTGGAAATCCGCCAGGTAGGTGCCGGACGCCTGAAGCTGAAAATGCGCGGCGGAGGAAAACCCGCCGTCCAACAGGTGCATGAGGATGTCCTCCACCGTCTCGGAAGACTTGTCCTGACGGCTCACCTTCATGAACAGCTGCTTGGAGAGGATGTGCTCCACCAGCTCCCAGGTCTGCGGCGGGATCTTTTCCAAATGTCCGTCCGTATCCACGCAGATGAGGCAGCCAAGGCGCACGCCCACGCTGACGAGAGGCGCAAAACGCCGCCGATAGGGGCTATCAGCCAGCTGGACATAGTCCGCCCAACCAGCTGTGAGCATCGCATTTTTGCTGATGATTGCGCCGGCCTCGTAGGTGATCTCGCCGCAGCGTACGGCGGTTTCAAAGAGCGCATCGGAAAAGCCGAGCGGCAGGTGGTGCGCCGCAATATGAAAGGTGTCGTCCAGCACCAGAAGTGGGCAGCCCAGCAGTTCCCCTGTGCTCAGCGCCAGCTACCGGAGATCATCCTGCGAAAAGAATTCCTCCAGCAGCGCCTCGGCATTGCACGATTCCCAGCGTTTTTCCTCCATGGTCTGCCTACTTCTTCGGCTTGTGCATTCGGCACAAGTCGTTTTTTCTTTATTGTATCGGCAGCTTCTTGTTTTTGCAAGAGGAAAAGCTAAACTGTGTGTCAGAAAGGAAAGTTTGAACGATTTATATACTGAAATCGAAACTGAGCTGAAAGAGTGCGCCGATTCCAGCAGAGAGTGGGATGGTAAAATGGAACATCTACTGCACATCTTAACATAATGCGTCAGATATAAAAGGACAAGCATATGTCATCGGACGATTTTCTACGTTTTATGAAAAGCACTGGGCGTTCTGCGACCGCTTCCCGTGGCGGAAACACTTCACGCAGGACGCTGCGGCGCGAAGTGAAACGCCTTGTATCTCTCTGCGCCGGTGCGCAGATAAAAAAGCTGCCCTGCTTGTGCGCAGGGCAGCTTGAATATTCTTAGTAATGTTGCAGCAGGCGATTTTCGCAACTGCGTATCGCCGGTTCCTCTACGCCATTTTTACGCCATTTCTGCGTGGGGATGCGTAGGGAAATAGGAACTTTTATGTTTTGGCTTCATCCGAAAATACCTGTCCTATCAAGCTTTATCAGCATTTGTGCGTTTGCGGAGAGTTTCAGAAACAGGCTCACTTTCGACGATACCTAATTTCATAAAAAGCAAACTCCTTTGCTGTATTTTCGGCATAATATTGTACCATTGCCGCGTGGAAAGTGCAAGCGCGATTCGCAAAAAGGCCAAAAAGGTCAAAAATCGGGAAATTTCCGTCGCGCGCCGTGATTTTTTGGAAAAACTTTGCCCATCATATCCCCCACCCGGCTTGTGGCGGGTGCGAATTTCCCCTATACTACAAATGATTGCATTTTTCGCCGCATCCGACGGCGCGGTGTTTCCCAATTTTTCCCTGAAAAGGAGTTTCCCATGAAAAAAGCGCTGACTCTTCTGCTGTCCCTCGCGATGCTCTTCTCCCTCGCCGCCTGCGGCCGGAGCGGCGGCGACTCGACCGACGACGCGCCGTCCACGCTCGTCTACGGCTCTGCCGACTACACGCGCATCGATCCCGCGATGGACGAGCACTGCGAGATCAACCTGCTGCTCTTCAACGGACTGACCGCGCACGACGGCAATGATCAGATCGTTCCCGCCCTCGCCGAGCGCTGGGACTATGACGAGGCGAACTGCACCTATATTTTCTACCTGCGCGAAGGGGTGAAATGGCACGACGGCGAGCCGTTCACGGCGCAGGACGTCAAATTCACGATCGAAGCCATCATGGACCCCGACAACGGCTCGGAAAACGCGCCGAATTACGAGGATGTACAGGAGATCACCGTGCTCGACGACCACACCGTCTCGTTCCGCCTCGCTGAGCCGAACGCCGCATTTCTGGAGTACATGACGATGGCGATCCTGCCGCAGCATTTGCTCGAGGGCGAGGACATGCAGGAATCCGCCTTTTTCCGCGCCCCCGTCGGCACGGGGCCCTACAAGCTCGAAAGCTGGGACGCCGGCCAGTCCATCGTGCTCGTGCGCAACGAGGACTATTTCTTGGGCGCGCCGAACATCGAGCGCGTCATCTTCAAGATCGTACCCGACGACAACGCGCAGGCCATGCAGCTCGAGTCCGGCGAGATCGACCTTGCGCTGCTCGACCCGAAAAACGCGCAGAACTTCGCGGGCAAGGACGGCTACACCTGCTACGACATGACCACCGCGGACTACCGCGGCATTCTCTTCAACTTCAACAACCCCTACTGGACGGAAAACCGCGACATCATCCCCGCCGTCTGCTACGCCATCGACCGTCAGGCCATCGTCGACTCGGTGCTGCTCGGGCAGGGCATGGCGGCATACAGCCCGCTCCAGCGCAACATCTACAATGACGAGACCGTGAACCACTACGACTACGATCCCGCAAAAGCGAAAGAAATTCTCGAATCCGTCGGCTGCACGATGGGCGAAAGCGGCTACTACGAGCGAAACGGCGAGGAGATTGGCTTCGTCATCAGCGTCATGTCCGGCGAGCAGGATCGCATCGACATCGCGCAGGCCGCGGCGCAGCAGCTCCGTGAGGTCGGCATCCACTGCACGGTGGACATCCCCGCGCAGATGGACTGGAGTGGCCAGATGGCGTGTCTCATCGGCTGGGGCAGCCCGTTTGACGCCGACGACCACACCTACAAGGTCTTCGGCACGGACAAGGGCGCGAACTACTCGGGCTACTCGAATGCGCTGGTGGACGAATATCTGACGCTCGCGCGCCAGAGCAGCGACGACGCCGTCCGTAAGGAGTATTACAGCAAATTCCTGCACGCGCTCGCGGACGATCCGGCCTACGCCTTTATCTGCTACATCGACGCGAACTATGTCGCCAAATCCACCATCCACGGCATCGACGCGGACACGGTGCTCGGCCACCACGGCGTCGGCATTTTCTGGAACATTCAGGACTGGACGATCGGCGAGTAAACGCCATTGACATCTTTGACGAGGGGCTGGCTTCAGCCCCTTTGTCTTGCATAAAGAGGACAATTTTCATGGCAGATTTGTTGAACGTCGAGCACCTTTCCGTCAGCTTTTTCACCCCCGCGGGCGAGGTGCAGGCGGTGCGCGACGTGAGCTTTTCGCTGAAAGCGGGCGAGGTGCTCGCCATTGTCGGCGAATCGGGCTGCGGCAAGAGCGTACTGTGCAAGAGCATCCTGCGCCTTCTGCCGCAGACGGCAAAAATCAAGTCCGGCAAGATCATCGTAGACGGCACGGACATTACGGCTTATCGCGAGCGCGAGATGACGGTGCTGCGAGGTTCGCTCTTTTCCATGGTGTTCCAGGATCCGATGACCGCGCTCGATCCCACGATGACGATCGGCGCACAAATCGCCGAAGCAGTACTTGCGCACAGGCCAAAGCTCGAAAAAAGCGCCGTAAGAGCGCGCGTGATCGAACTGCTTGAGCTTGTCGGCATCGACCGCGCGCAAGAGCGCATGGCACTCTATCCCCACAACTTTTCCGGCGGAATGCGCCAGCGCGTGGTGCTGGCCATCGCGCTCGCGGGCGACCCGCGCATTTTATTTGCCGACGAGCCGACGACCGCGCTGGATGTGACCATTCAAGCGCAGATCTTAGATCTGCTGCGCGACGTGCAGCAAAAGCTCGGCACGGCGACGGTGTTCATCACGCATGATCTCGGCGTTGTCGCGCGCGTCGCCGACCGCGTGGCCGTGATGTACGCGGGCAAAATCGTCGAGACTGGCACGGCGGAGGAGATCTTCTGCTACCCGCGCCACCCCTACACCTGGAGCCTTCTGCGCTCGCTGCCCGCGCTCTCGCGCGGCAAAGAGACGCTGCCGAGCATCCCCGGCATGCCGCCGACGCTCATTGACCCGCCGCAAGGCGACGCCTTCGCCACCCGCAACGAATACGCCCTCGCCATCGACTACGAGGAAGCGCCGCCGATGTTCCGCGTCAGCGACACGCACTATGCCGCGACGTGGCTGCTCGACGAACGCGCGCCGAAGATCACGCCGCCGGTGGGAGGTGCGCGATGACAAAACATGACATTCTGCTCGATGTGCAGCACGTGAGCCATGTCTTTCCGCTGACGAAGCAAGTCTCCGTCAAGGCACTGGACGATGTTTCGTTCCAGATTCGCCGCGGGGAAATTTTCGGCCTCGTCGGCGAGTCCGGCTCCGGCAAGTCGACGGCCGCGCGCTGCGCGATGAGCATCTTGCAGCCGAGCGGCGGGCATATCTTTTACAATGGCGTCGACCTCTGTGACAGGGCCGCCTGCCGCGCGAACAAGAAAATGCTGCAAACCACACGCCAAATGATCTTTCAGGACTCTGCCTCGAGCCTCGACCCGCGCATGACAGTCTGCGATATCATCGCCGAGCCCATGCGCATCCACCACATTGCCCCGCCGCGCGGCACATACCGCAAGGAGGCTGAGTTCCAGATGTACTACGTCGGCCTTGACAAAACCTATCTCGACAAGTACCCGTCCGAGCTCTCCGGTGGGCAGCGCCAGCGCGTCGCCATTGCGCGGGCGCTGTGCATGGAGCCGGAGCTTCTGGTGGCGGACGAACCGATTGCGTCGCTGGATGTCTCGATTCAGGCACAGATCGTCAACCTGTTCCGCCACTTGCAGCGCGAGCACGGCTTTTCGTTTCTTTTCATCGCACATGACCTCGCAATGGTGGAATTCCTCTGCGACCGCGTCGGCGTACTGTACCACGGCAAACTTGTCGAGGTCGCGCCCGTGCGCGCGCTTTACGACCATTCGCTCCACCCCTATACCAAGGCGCTGCTCGCGGCCATGCCGATCCCCGACCCGCGCATCGAACGAAACCGCGTATTGCCGGACTTCTCGCCCGGGCAGTTCCCGCTGACGGGCGAGCTTATCGAGGTCGAGCCGGAGCATTTCGTTTTGCAGGAAGGGGGCGCGCAATGAAAAAGCCATCGAAAATCCTGTATTTCAGCAAAAAGGCGCTGGCGTTTCTTCTGAGCGTTCTTGTTCTGTCGCTCGCGGTGTTCTATGTCTCACGCCTCGCCCCGGGCGACCCGCTCGTGTCCTACTACGGTGACCGCGCGGAGAAGCTGACGCCGCAGGAGCGCGCGCAGGCGGAGGAAAAGCTCGGCCTCGACGAGCCTATCTTCACGCAGTATGTCCGCTGGGCGCAGAATGCCCTGCGCGGGGATTTCGGCATCTCGTATAAGTACAAAATGCCCGCGGGCGAGGTCATCGCGAGCCGCGCGGGCAACACACTCCTTCTCGGCGGCGTCGGCTTTGTGCTGATCTTCACGCTCTCGCTGCTGCTCGGGATGCTCTGCGCGCAGCGGGAGGGAACGCTTTTCGACCGCGCGGTCTGCAAGCTCGGCACCATCACGAGCTGCATTCCGGAATTCTGGCTGTCGCTGCTGCTCATTCTGATCTTCGCCATCGAGCTGCGCGTGCTGCCGAGCTCCGGGGCCTACTCCATCGGGCAGCAAAATAACATCGCCGACCGCGCCGCGCACCTCATCCTGCCGCTTGCGGTCGTGGTGCTCGGGCACCTGTGGTACTATGCCTACATGATCCGAAACAGGCTTCTTGACGAGATGCGCGCGGACTATGTGCTGCTTGCCAAGGCCAAGGGGCTAACGCGCCGCGCCGTGATGCTGCGGCACTGCCTGCGAAACACGATGCCGACGTATCTGAGTATCATGGCCATCTCCGTTCCCCATGTGCTGGGTGGGACGTACATCGTCGAGACTGTTTTTTCCCACCCCGGCCTCGGCACGCTGGCTTATGAAAGCGCGCGCTACAAGGACTACAACCTGCTGATGCTGCTGAGCCTGCTCTCCGGCGCGCTCGTGATCCTGTGCAGCATCATCGCCCAGACGATCAACGAGCAGATCGACCCGCGCATCCGCGCCGAGCAGGCCGTGCGGGAAGCGGAGGTGCAGCCATGAACGACCGCTTCCAAATCGTCGGCGCGCGACCGCTGCCGGGGGCCGTACCCACGAAAAACAGACATTCCCTGCGCGGCAAGCCTGTCGCCTCCGCCATGATTTTATCGCTCATCGTGCTCGGGTGTCTTTTCTGCGAGCTTATCATGACGAAGGACCCGACGTATCTCGACCTTGCTCACTGCTCCACTGCGCCGTGCCGCGAGTTCCTGTTCGGCACGGACACGATGGGGCGCGACATCTTCTCGATGATCTGGTACGGCGGGCGGCTGTCGCTGTTCATCGGCGTCGGCTCGACCCTCATTTCGACGCTGCTCGCCATTTTGTTCGGCGCGGTCAGCGGGCTTGCGCCCAAATGGCTCGACGCGCTGCTGATGCGCCTGATTGAAATCTTCCTCAGCGTGCCGAACCTGCTGCTCGTCATCTTTTTGCAGGCGATCATCGGCACGCCGAGCGCATGGAGCATCGCGCTCGTCATCGGCCTCACGAGCTGGACGAGCATCGCCAAGGTCGTGCGTACCGAGGTCAGGCAGCTGCGCGCGAGCGAGTATGTCGTCGCGGCGAAGTGCATGGGCGGCAGCTTTTTCCACATTCTGCGGTGTCACCTTGCGCCGAATTTCTTCTCGTCCATCCTCTTCATGGTGGTGATGAATGTGCGCAGCGCCATCATCGCCGAATCGACGCTCAGCTTCATGGGCCTCGGCCTGCCCATTGAGGTCGTGACCTGGGGCAGCATGCTCTCGCTCGCGGAAAAGGCGCTGATGACCGACGCGTGGTGGATCCTGCTCATCCCCGGCGCATTTCTGGTCGTGACACTCCTTTGCATCACAAACCTTGGCGACTACCTGCGCAGCCGCACGGGTCGAAAAGAAAGCAACCTGTAAGCAAAAAGAAGGCACGGCCGTTTGGCTGTGCCTTCTTTCTATTTATGGAGTTTACTTCGCGTTCAGGATGTGCATGAACTCTTCGCCTGTGATCGTCTCTTTCTCGTAGAGGTACTGCGCCAGCTCATCGAGCTTCGCGCGGTTCTCGGTGAGGATGTTCACAGCCTTTTCGTGCTGCGCTTTCACCAGCTCCACGACGCGCTGGTCGATCTTCGTCTGCGTTTCGGCAGAGCAGGCGAGCGACGCATCGCCGCCGAGGTACTGATTGTTGACCGTCTCAAGCGCGACCATGTCGAAATCGTCGCTCATGCCATAGCGCGTGATCATCGCGCGGGCGAGCTTGGTCGCCTGCTCGATATCGTTCGACGCACCGGTCGTGACGGAGTGGAACACGACCTCCTCCGCGGCGCGGCCGCCGGTCAGCGTGGCGATCTTGTTCTCCATTTCGGCCTTGCTCATCAAGTAATGGTTGCCCTCTTCGACCTGCATCGTGTAGCCGAGCGCACCGGAGGTGCGCGGCACAATGGTGATCTTCTGCACGGGGGCGGAGTGCGTCTGCATCGCCGCCACGAGCGCGTGGCCGATCTCGTGGTAGGAGACGATCTTCTTCTCCTCGTCGGTCATGATGGCGTTCTTCTTCTGGTAGCCCGCGATGACGACCTCGATGCTTTCCTCAAGGTCTGCCTGCGTGGCAAAGCGGCGGCCGTCGCGCACGGCGCGCAGCGCCGCTTCGTTCACAATGTTGGCAAGCTCCGCGCCGGAAGCGCCGGAGGCCATGCGCGCGATCTTGTTGAAGTCGACGTCCTCGGCGACCTTGATCTTCTTCGCGTGGACCTGCAAGATAGCCTCGCGTCCCTTGAGGTCGGGCAGCTCCACCGGCACGCGGCGGTCGAAGCGGCCCGGGCGCGTGAGCGCGGGGTCGAGGGATTCGGGGCGGTTCGTGGCGGCGAGGATAATGACGCCGTTGTTGCCCTCAAAGCCGTCCATTTCGGTGAGCAGTTGGTTCAAGGTCTGCTCGCGCTCGTCGTTGCCGCCGTACTGGCCGCCGCTGCGCTTCTGGCCAATGGCGTCGATCTCGTCGATGAAGACGATGCAGGGGGCCTTTTCCTTGGCCTGCTTGAAGAGGTCGCGCACCTTGCTCGCGCCCATGCCGACGAACATTTCGACAAATTCAGAGCCCGACATCGAGAAGAACGGCACATTCGCCTCGCCGGCGACCGCCTTGGCGAGCATCGTTTTACCGGTTCCCGGAGGGCCGACGAGCAGAATGCCCTTGGGCATCGACGCGCCGATCTCCTGATACTTGCTGGGGTCGTGCAGGTAGTTGACGACCTCGGTGAGGTTCTCCTTGGCCTCGTCCTCGCCCGCGACATCGTCAAACTTGATGCCCTCGGCGGACTTGACATACACCTTGGCGTTCGATTTCCCCATGTTGAACATCATGGAGTTGCCTCCGCCGCCCATCTTCTCCATCATCTTGCGCGACATATACTGTCCCAGCGCGACAAAGATGATGATGGGCAGCACCCAGGCGAGAATGCTGACGAGCGTGGATGTCTGCTCGATCTCCTCACCCGTGGTGGAGACGCCCGCGTCCAAAAGGCGCTGCACCAAACCGTCGTCAGGCACCAGCGCCGTCTTGTAGACGGTCTTTTCATCGCTGCTGGTGAAGAGAATGCGGTTGGACTGCTCCTGGATCTCGACCCGGCCGACCTCACCCTGCTCGGTCATGGTGACGAAAGTGTTGTAGTCGACGTCCTTGATCTGGTGCTCAGAGATCCACGGCATGGCGATAAAGTTGAAGAGCATCACAAGCAGCATCGCCACAAAGTAGTAGTACAGCAGCGGCTTTTTCGGGGACTTGACTTCGTTCATGAAAATGCGTTCCTCCGATCATTGAAATTTCCGGCAGGAAGTGCATACAAACGGGAAAAACTGAACGTAGCAAAAAGCCGGAGTTTTTGCTACGCTGAAAGAAGAGACGGGCGGTCGAAACCGCCCGGAACTTAGATTAGTCTGGAGTATAACACGGGAAAATATCCCTGTCCAGTACCCAAGATAAGAGTTTACAGTTTGGATACAAGGAGGTCACAGTTATGAAAAAAACGGCAAAGGCGGCTATATTCGTCACGGCTGCGGCGGCACTCTACGGCGCGGCGGCCTACGGCGTGACGAGAACGCTGATGGACGTCGCGATGAAGCGCGAAGCGCCCAAGGCGCTCAAAAATAAGGGCAGCGCCCAGCTCACGGGCGAAAAGCGCGACGAGCCCTACCGTGAGGCGCAGCGCGCCGCCGCGAAAAAGCTTGCGTCTTCGGAAACGGAGACAGTGCTGCTCGAAAACCGCGAGGGCTTGACGCTCGTGGGCCATCTTCGTGAATGCGAAAAGGCCAAGCGCCTTGTGATCGCGTTTCACGGCTGGCGCTCAGCGTGGTACCGCGATTTCGGCCTGCTCGCGGACTTTTTAAGCCGCGAGCAGTGCAGCGTGCTCTATGTGGAGCAGCGCGCGCAGAACGAGAGCGAGGGTGACTACATCGGCTTCGGCCTGACCGAGCGCTACGACTGCGTCGACTGGGCAAACTGGGCAGCCGAACGCTTCCCCGGCCTGCCCGTTTACCTTATGGGCGTGTCGCTCGGCGGGGCGACGGTGCTCATGGCCGCAGGCGATATTCTCCCCGCCGTGGTGCACGGCGTGATCGCCGACTCGGCCTACACCTCGCCGCGTGCGATCTGGCAGCACGTGATGGGGAAGAACCTGCATCTTCCTGTCCGCGCAGCGACCGTCATCGCCGACAGCCTGTGCAAAAAGAGACTGAACGCCTCGTCCGGCAGTTACTCCACCGTCGAGGCGCTCAAAAATACCGATGTTCCGATTTTACTGATCCACGGCGAGGACGACCACTTCGTCCCGCTCAAGATGGCGTTTGAAAACCGCGACGCCTGCGCCGCGCCCTGCAAGCTGCTCGTCGTGCCCGGTGCGGATCACGCGATGAGCTATTACATGGGCCGCGGAGCATACGAGGCCGCCGTGCGCGCCTTCTGGGAGCATTTTGACAAGTGAGGGGCCACCCTCACTTGTTTTCGCTTTCCTGCTCAAGGCGGGCAAAGCGCCTCGAGGGGCGGTAGAAGAGCACCGCGCCGCAGATCAGGATCGCCGTTGCGCAAAGGCTGATGGGATAGACCCACATGACGGTCTGGAACGTCATGCTCATCGGGAAGACGAACTTGACCCACGCGATGCGGATACCGCACACGCCGAGCATCGTCAAAAGCGCGGGAACGAGCGAGATGCCGAAGCCGCGCAGATACCCGGAGAGTATTTCGTAGATCAGGCAGAAAACATACGCCGGCAGGATCGTCGCAAGGCGAATATAGCCGATGGCAATGACCTCGGGATCGCTGTTGAAAATGGCGAGCAGCGACCTTGCGCTCAGCAGCAGGACAACGACCGAGACAAATGTCGCGATGGCTCCCTCCAAAAAGCTGAGCTGCATCGTCTTCTTGCAGCGCTTGATCTGCCCTGCGCCGTAGTTCTGGCCGACAAAGGTCGTGCAGGCCTGCGAAAACGAGTTGAGCACGTCATAGGCGAGAATTTCCACATTGAACGCCGCGCTCGACGCCGCGATCGCCACCGTGCCGAGGGTGTTGATGGCCGACTGGATGACGATGTTGGCGAACGAGAACACCGCGCTCTGCACGCCCGCGGGGAGGCCGATGCTCAAAATGCGCTTCAAGCTCGCGCCGTCGATGCGCAGCGCTTTGCGCTCCACGCGCACGCATTTATCCGTGCGCGTCAGGCGGACGTAGAGCAGTGCCGCGCTCACGGCGTTGGCCGCCACCGTGGCGATGGCGACGCCGTTGACCGTCATATGCAGCACAATGACGAAAAAGAGGTTCAGCAGCACGTTCAGCACACCGGAGATCGCGAGCGCCGCGAGCGGCACCTTTGTGTCGCCGATGCTGCGGAAGATCGCGGCTTCAAAGTTGTAGAGCAATATCACCGGCATGCCGAGAAGATAAATGCGCAGATACAAAAGCGCATAGGGGAACACGTCCTCCGGCACGTTCAAGATGCTGAGCAGCGGCGAGGCGATGAACTGTCCGAGCAATGCGACCGCCGCGCCGCCGCACACGGCAAACACGATGGCCGTGTGCACCGCGCGCTTGACGGCATTGTCGTCGCGGCAGCCGATGGCGTTCGCGATGACGACGTTCGCGCCGAGCGCGATGCCGATGAAAAGGTTGACGATGAGGCCGATGATCGGGCCGTTCGCGCCCACCGCCGCGACGGCGACTGTGCGCGCATCGCCCGTGAAGTTGCCGACGATGGCAACGTCCGAGGCGTGGAAGAGCTGCTCCAAGATCGCCGTGGCCGCGACCGGCAGGGCAAAGAGCGGCAGCTTATTCCAGATGGAGCCGTGCAGCATGTCGATCTCATGCTTTTTGACTGTAGTTCCCATGATCTCTCTCATTTCTTTCTGTTTTCCGCTTAACCGAGCACCAGTATAGTGCCGCCGCGGCAAAATGGCAAATGTTTTTTGCGTGACCGCCCTGTCAGCATTGACAGGACGGTCGTTTCGCTGTAATATAAGGCCCGCTGACGGCAAATTTCCTAAAAATATGAGGATTTTTTATGGATTATTACCTTTTGACCGATCTGGCCGCGCGCGTCGGCTATCATCTGGCGCTCAGCGGGGCGGAGACGTTCCGCGTCGAAGAGACGATACGCCGCATCATCGGCGCCTACGGCATTGAATGCGAGACCTTTTCCATCCCCAACTGCGTGATGGTCAGCCTCGAGGCGGCCAACGGCAAGCCTTTGATGGTGATGAAGCGCGTCGGCTTTCACGGCAATGACCTCGAGTCGGTGGAAAAGCTCAACGCGCTCTCGCGCCGCATCTGCGCCGAAACGCCTGACCCGAGCGTCGCCGCGCAGTGGCTCGACGAAACGCTCAAGGGGCGGCGGCACTACTCGGTGCCCGTTTATTACCTGGGCAATTTCTGCGCCGCGGCGGGCTTTTGCCCGGTGTTTGGCGGCACGCTGCGCGACAGCCTGTTCGCGGGCCTTCTGGGCCTCATCATCGGCTTTGTCTCGCGCCAGATGGACAGGCGCGAGACGAACCCGTTTTTCAGCACCATCGTCGAGGCGTTCGCCATGGCGGTGCCGGCGTATCTCGCCGCGGGCTTCCATCTGGTCGACTATATCGACTTTGTCATCATCGGCACCTTAATGATCTTGGTCCCCGGCCTTCTCATCACGACCTCCATGCGCGACATCATTTACGGCGATACGAACTCCGGCATCAACCGCATCGTGCAGGTGCTTCTCTCGGCGTTCGCCATCGCGCTCGGCACGGCGGCGGCATGGCGCGTCACGTCCGGCGTATACGGGCTGACGGTCTCGTCCGGCTCGGCGAGCTATCCCGCCTGGGTACAGGCCGTGATGATCTTCGTCGCCTGTACGGGCTTTTTCATCCTCTTCAATGTGCACGACTGGGGCAGCATTCTCTGCGCGCTCGGCGGCGTGTTCACATGGATGACGTACCTGCTCTGCCGTGATCTGGGCATGAGCATTTACAGCATGAATTTCTTCGCCGCCGTCGTTTCGGCGCTTTACGCTGAAATCTTGGCGCGCTCGCGCAAATACCCCGTCACGTCGTACCTCGTCATCTCGCTCCTGCCGCTGGTGCCGGGCGCGGGCATTTACTACACGATGAGCCTCGGCCTGGGCGGCGATGTGCAGGCCGCGGTGCACAAAGGACTTGAGACCGCGGGCGTCGCGGGCAGCATCGCCGTGGCGATCCTGTTGGTGTCCACGATCTTCCGCCTCGCCACCGCGCAGAACGGGAAAAGCAGAAAGTAGTGTTCGAAAAGTAAAAACTGCCGCCCGTTTGGGCGGCAGTTTTTTATTGCAGTGCGTCAATATAAGCGTTCAGCGCGGCAAAATCGCCGCGGGGATAGGCGTTCAGGTCGCGGTTTTTCGCGTTGATGAGACAGTCGGTCAAAAGAAAGACATCCATCCCGACCTCGCGTGCGGCCATGTCCTCGGTCGCGTCGTTGCCGACCATCAGGCACTCCTCCGGCTTGACGCCGAGCGTGCGCGCGACCTCGATGTAGTAGGCAGGATTCGGCTTGCAGAAGGTCGAGGCCTCGTAGGTCGTGTAAATTTCAAAATCCTCCGGCACAAGGCCCGCCCAGCGGATGCGGTTCTCCGTCGCCATGTGGGGAAAGATCGGATTCGTCGCCAGCGCAACGCGGTAGCCGCACTCTTTGAGCTTGTGGACCGTCTCCACCGACGCGGGATTAAAGCCGCAGATGTCGCGCGCGGCGTTGAACTCATTGGCGTAGAAATCCTCGAAAAGGCCCTGGTCGCTTTGGCACTTTTCCTCGCCGTAGATCGCCGCGAACTTCTTCCAGAAGGCCTGCTCGTTCGTGCAGCTGCCGTCGTTTTTGACCATAGCCGCCGTGCCCGCCCAAATGGCGTCGACGAGGGATTTGGGCTCGTAGCCGTAGGGCGCGAGCTTTTTGGCGAGGAACTTAAAGTATCCGGTCGTGAACGCCTCCTGATCCATCGGCAGCAGCGTCCCGTCCAGGTCGAATAAAATGGTCGTGATGTTCAATGCGCTTCTCCTGTTCATGTAAAGTAAGTCCATCATAGCCGTTTTTGAGGAGAATGGCAAGAGCCTGGGCAAAGAATGCCCGCTCACTCGCCGCGCTCTTTCAAAAGGTCGAGGATCTTCTGAAGGCCGAGAAACGCCATGCCGGTCAAAAATGCGGGAGCCCAGCATCGCAGCGCGTCGGAAAACACGAAATGCCACGAGATGGTGTTCGGCCCCGACGCATAGCCTTGACTGCCGGCGGACAGGCCGAGCAGGAACCCCACGATCCAAATGACGACCGTGAGCTTGCCGAAAAAGTCGTCGTCCACAAGGCGGCTCACGCCGCCGCTCCTGCGTTTTTGATTCGGGTAAAGCAGCTCGTTCGGATCGGTCGCGAGCGCGTCGCTGATGCGCACCAGCATGTCAAGATCCGGGTAGGAATTGCCCGTTTCCCTTAATTAAAGATATTGTTGGGTAAAAAAGAAAGGTCAGTCGATTTTGCCGATGAAGCGGTAGTAGATTTCTACTTCCTGCTCACGGCTTCCATCCTCGCCCTTGACAGCTTCGTGGACGGTTATTTTTTCAATTAGAGTGTTCAGAAGTTCGGCGGTCAGCTCCACAGGGTTGACATACTGTTTCATTAGGGCAATCCACTTTTCAGCATCCGCTGCGGTCTGTACGGCGGCTTCCATCATTTCGTGAAGCTGTCTTATTTTTGTTTCAAGCTCCTTTTGCTCGTTCTGGTACTTCTCGGACAGCATATTGAAGTTATACTCGGTTATGCGTCCGGCAGACCAGTCCTCATACATTTTAGCAAACAGCCCGTCAACCTCGGCTTTACGCTTCTCTGCCTTTTTCAGCTCCGCAGCCTGCTTTTTCTTCGCAGAGTTCCTTTCCCTGTCGCTGACATTGAGCAGCCGTTTCAGCAGCTTGTCCTCATCTTTCTGTGCCAGCATAGACCAGTATTGCAGTCTTGCAAGCACATAGGCATACAGTACATCATAGCGGATATAGTGCATGGAACACTGGCGTAATCCCTGTCCGTTTTTGCTGCAATGGTAGTACCCGTATGGGTTTTTGTTCTGCTTGTTTTCCCCATAGGCTAAAGACCATCCGCAGTCTGCACATTTTATCAATCCTGCGAAAATCTGTGTCGTACCGTTTCTGCGTTTCCTGCGTCTGCTTGCAATCAGCTCCTGAACTTTTTGGAACACTTCTTCGGAAATGATGGCTTCGTGGGTATTTTCCACACGATACCATTCTTCCTGCGGCTTCCGCACCTTTTTCTTGTTCTTGAATGAAATGTTGCTCTGCTTGTTGTGAACGCTGTGACCGATGTAGGTTTCCTCTTTCAAAATGCTCTTGACCTGTGCAATCGTCCACGCATAGGCTTTTTCTGCGGGCGCACCGGCGTAGATATTGGCGAAAGTCCCGTATCTTTCATAGTTCAGCCAGCCGGGGGTAGGTACTTTTTCCTCCACCAGAATCCGTGTAATGCTGGCGGCACCCCTCCCGTGTACTGCAAGGTCAAAAATCTTCTCTACAATCCAGCGTGTTTCCGGGTCGATCAGAAGATGACCTTTTTTGTCCGGGTCTTTTACATAGCCCAGCGGTGCATAGGCTCCATAGTGTGCGCCATTGGCAAATCTTGTGCGCATGGCAGCCTTGACCTTTTTGCTGGTCTGTCGGGCGTGCATTTCATTCAGGATGTTTAAGAACGGTGCAAGCTCGCTTTCTCCGTTGATGGTGTCCACATTGTCATTGATGGCAATGTAGCGTACTCCCTTGCTGGGGAAATAGATTTCCGTGTACTGACCGGTCAGGATATAGTTTCTTCCCAGACGGGATAAGTCCTTTGTGACAACGCAGTTGATTTTCCCGTCCTCGATGTCATCAATCATCCTTTGGAAACTTGGACGCTCGAAATTTGTCCCACTCCATCCGTCGTCAATGTACTCGTCTACAACGGTCAGCCCATGCTCTGCGGCATACTGTCTAAGCATCATGCGCTGGGTCTGGATACTGCCGCTTTCCCCCTGTAATTCATCGTCACGGCTCAATCTCAAATATAGTGCAGTGTTATAAATCGTTGTATTGTATGGTTGTTTCACGGTTAAAAATCCTCCTTCTAAAAGAAACAACCCACGCTTATACAATACTCGCTGGTACAAGTATATCATAAGCGTGGGCTGATTGACAGTCGTTATTCCGTATTTTTTCAGGAAGCGGCGGCAGCGTGCTGGATCACATCTTCCAGTAGGCTGTCAAGCGGCTTCCCATCCTGTGCGAAATGCTCCGATACCTTGATACGGACTTTCCCCATGACAAAATACTGGGTGCCGTCTTTTTCGGTAAGCAGGGTGCCGCTGTTTTTGTTATTGCTCTCGTTTTTGCTTTTTGCCATAGGCAGTTACCTCCATAAATGAAATATGCCCGACAAGGGAATGTCAGGCAGGTGTACAGCCGCAGACTGTCTCCATGTCAACCAAACCGTGTCAACCGGCAGAAAAGACTTTGAAAACAATCCATAGGCGCTCTATTATTACTTTTTACTTTTTCTTTGATTTCTTGGTTGACATGGTTGACAAAGGAGAGAAATGCCCCAAATATCAGGCTTTTCCCCGTCAACCGGCTGTCAACCAAAGCGTCAACCAAACTGTCAACCGGTGGCTTTTCAGAATGGCAGTTCCATTTGCCGGGCTTCTTCTTCCGTGATTTCCTGAAAACCGTCCCCCTCCGGCGGAGCTTGGTTGACACGCTCCCAGCCTTTTTGAGAACCGTATTTCTTATACCGCTTCGGGCTTTTGTAGGCTACCCAGCCCTGTATGATGCCGCCCGCAATGCCGGTATTCATAATCTCGCAGATTGCCCGTGTCTCCCAGTCTGCCGGGGAATTTAAGTTCCCCAGCGCTTCCTCATAAAGCTGCTTGGAACATACCCTGTCGCCGGTGTAGTCCTCCAAATAGGCGTAGATCATGCCGGCCTGTGTGTCTTCCTGCATAAAGTCCTGCTGGTGGGCGTTCAGGTATCGGTTCATTTCCATGCTGAATGACAGCTTATACTTCCCACTGCGATAAACCGTCATGGCTTCCGCCCACATCTGTTCGATATACGCCCTCGCCGCCGCTTCATCGTCCAGTATGTGAACCTCCGCCCGTTCCGGGTACACCGTCACGGGGAGAAAGCGCCGGTTGCCGGTGCGGTCACGGGGCAAAAAGTCCTGCCGGTTGGTCGTCCCTCCAAATACACATTGCCGCAGCCGGTCTGCCGGATGTGTCTCATACGGCACTTTGTAGGTTTCTTTCTGGCGGCTTAAGAATGACTTGATTTCCTCAATACTCTTGGCGTTGGCTGTGGCAATCATCTCCGACATCTCGATAATCCAATGCCCTTGCAGCTTGCGGTACACATTTTCATCGTCCAGCTTTTTCAAATCGTCTGAAAACCATTCGTCCCTGCCTGCCAGCAGCCGGAAAAAGGTAGATTTCCCGGCTCCCTGACCACCAACCAGACAGAGCATGACCTCAAACTTGCTCCCCGGTCTGAATACCCGCCGGATGGCTCCCATCAGGAACAGTTTCAAGGCTTCATAGGTGTATTCGTCCGTATCGGCTCCCAGAAAGTGATGCAGGGCGTAACGGATGCGCTCTGTGCCGTCCCATTGCAGGCTGTTCAGGTAATCCCTGACTGGATGGTAGCGGTTTTCATTGGCAACAATCTTGATGGCGCTCTGCACCTTTTTCTCGCTGGTAAGCCCGTAATTTTCTTCCAGATACAAAAGCAGGTAGTTCATGTCCATGTCGGTCAGCGTGGTACTGGTGCGCTCCCAGCCCAGCGGCTTCACAATGTCAATCTGCTCCGTCAAAAGGTTCAGGCGCAGCGCCCCGCGAAACAGAGGGTCACGCTGGAACACCGTCAGGCAGTTTCGGATGCTGTTCTTCACGCCGCCTTTCTGCGTCCCCTCTAATGTTTCCCGGATTTCTGCCGGTGTCTGCGCCGGTTCCATTGTGTCCATCGTCCTTTTGACCGCTTCCTGCGTTTCCGGCGGCAAGCTCTGAAATTCGCTGTTCAAGCCGCAGCACCTCCTTTCCCTGTGCGGCGATCAATGCCGCTTTTTCTTCTATTTCTCCGTATAACAAAATATCCAAAAGGTATTCTGTGTAGCTTATCCTCTGCAACGCTTCCACAAAAAGAGGATGCCAGATGGCATCCTGCGGCTGTGGGGCGTATGCTGTTTTCCAATGCTCCAGCAGGCGCAGATAATCGCATAGCACCCGGAAACAATACCGTTCCGTTTCCTGAAATCTCTGCTCCGCTGATTTTTGTCGGGGCTGTGACCTGTTGTGACGCTTCCTATCTGGCGGCGCATTGCCGGATTTCTCATAGGAAACGCCGAAGTCCTCCGCAAGCCTGACCGCAGCTTCCCGTTTCCCCAATCCATGCAGCAAAGCGGCAAAGTCGATCACATCCCCGGAAGCCCCGCAGCCGAAGCAGTAAAAGCGGCTGTCCACTTTCATGCTGGGCGTGCGGTCATTGTGGAATGGACAGCAGACCATGCCGTTTCTCCCCACCCGGATTCCATAGAATGAAGCAGCCTGCCGGGTGGTAACAGACTGTTTCACCGCTTCAAATACATTCAAATGCTCCCTCCATAAAAATACTGGTAGCGGTAAAGCTGCCGATTATATCATAGCTCCATCTCATGTTTCTTTCTCTGTACTGCCTGTGGCTGCTCCCTCCGGCGCAGTGCGGTATCTACGGCGTTCTGCACCTGCCGTAGCCGTATGACTTCCTCCCGGAGTGGCTTGTGCTGCGGAGACAGTTCGGCATACTCTGTTTTTAACTGTGCGTATTCCTGTTTCCATGCTTTCAGGGCAATGGGTTTTCCGTCCAGTTTTTCTTTCAGAATACGGCGGGCGGCATAAAACAGCCGTAACTCCGCATCGTGGGATGTTTCAAATTTCTCCCTCTGTTTCTTAAACTTGATATTGTTCAATTCCGTATGAACAGGTTTTAGCCGCTGGTAATTCTCGCCCTCCCGTATCAATTCCTGCAATTCCTTTATCCGGGCAGATTTCTTTTTCATGGAGCCGCTTAATGCTTCAAATTCTTCACTGACAGAGGAAAGACGCTCCTGCAAATCCTCTAATGTGAGCAGCTTGTTTTCCGTCAGATAATTGACGGCTTCGGCAAACTGCTTTAAGTTTCCGGTTCTGGCTTTATTGCTCCATGCCCCTGCGTTGCGCTGGTTGTAATAAGCGATCAACAGGTCGGCAAGGCTCGGTGTCTGGGGTTTGGAAAGTTCTTCTTTTACCTCTGCCATCCAGACAAACAGGGCTTTGATCTTCTTCCTCACATCCTGCATGAGCCGGTTGGTGGCTTTAATCCAGCGGTTCAGTTCCCCTTTCTCGGTGCGGATGCCCTTTGCTTCCATCTGCCGGACATTAGCTCCCTCGTGGACAGTAGGTATCAGGTCAAGCCCCTGCCGCACATAGGAACGGTGGTCGATACGCACATCCAGCCCTTTTTCCTCAAATTTTGTATTAACGGCAGCCGCCCACTGCTCCCGCCAGTGTTCCAGCGTTTCCGGCTCATGCCAGTCTGTTGTATGGACAGCGTTAAACATATAATCGCCGTTTTTATCCCGGATTCGGTTTCCATCTTCATCAAGAAGATATTCCCGACGCTGTTTTTGTCCCCATGTGCCATCCGGGTTCAAAGGGCGCATGGTTGTCATCACATGAAAATGCGGGTTAGGGATGCCGCCGTCCTCTTTCTCCGGGCTGTGAAAAGCAAGGTCGGCAATCATGCCTTTTGTCACAAACTGCTCCTGTACGAACTTCCTCGCCAGCTCCATGTTTTCTTCCAGCGTCAATTCATTCTGCATGGCAATATCAAAGGAATAGGCAAGCTGTGCTTTTGGATGTTTCTCGCAGTTCTCCACAGCATTCCAGAGGGTCGCCCGGTCAAGATATATTTCCGGCGCATGGGGCGGCAGCATGATTTCCGAAGCGATCACGCCGCCCTTTTTGGTGTAGTCGCTGACTTCTCCATAGTAGCTGCTGTAAAGACGCTCCCCGGCTCGATAGGCTGCGCTGGCAATGGCGCTCTGACCGGCGCTGCGCTTGATCTGTGCGATTGAAAAATGATAAAGTGCTATCCTTAGTCACCGCCTTTCTCCTGCCCGGAAATACGGGCGTGGTTCTCTGCGGCAGACCGGATGAAATGCTCCGCCTGCGGCAGATTCAAAATGCTTTCCATGAGGGAATAAAATTCCGCTTCGGATAGCTCCTTTGTCTGTGGTGCAATGCTCTCAATAGCTGCCCCACGGGTAATCAGCCGGTGCGTCCTCTGTTTCCGGGAACCGCTTTCCAGATACGCCTGCCGGTTTTTCAAACGCTGCATTTTCCGTTTTTCCTGTTCCAGCAGGACAGTGGTTTTTTCATATTCCTGCTTCAACTGTTCCAAAGATTTTTCCATGTTCTCACATCCTTTGCTGATAAGATAAAGAAAGACCATCCGCAGACAGTCCGTGTGTCAGTGCTTCTATAAAACCCGATGAAAAGGGAAAACCGCAGAGCGGATTTCTCTTTGCGGCGGGTACACAGGGGATAGCCGCTTTAGCGGCGCAAGGGGGTGTAGCCACCTTGTCGGAGCGAAGCGAACGCAGACCTCGGATTGCTGATTTTATCAGCGGCAGAGGTAAGCTCCGCAGGACGCACGATACATGGTCTTTAGACTATGTATAGAAGTGCGCCCTTAGTTCCTAAGGGATTTTGCCGTTTCCGGCAGTCTTGTCCTTTTTCTTGGAACGCTTGGAAAGATACTTCGGGCAGTCAACCACAACCGCCCGGAAGCTCTGTTTACATTCGTGCTGGCATTTCCGGCACAGTTCGTTGTAAGTGATACGGCTGCGGTCATTTAAGAAGAAAGACCATTCCAGCCGCCGCTTGTTGCTCATTCTTGCCATAACCGGCTCCTTTCTCCGTTTCTATCTGATGTACGCAGATAGGCTGTTTTGATGTAGCGTCTCGGTATCATTTTTAAGTTTTTTTCCCTCTGTATGCCCCTTTGGAAAGTGCGGCAGTATTGCAAGTCAGGGAATGATACCTCACGCTTATTTGTCGCTTCCCGGTACGGTTTCGGAGCCTTTTGCCATCCATTCAAAGAAAGCAATTTTGCTGACCTTGATAAGCCTCCCCCTGCGGAACGCCGGAAAGCCGGGGGTGTGTACCAGCTCATAGGCGCTCGCTCTTGAAATTCCCATAATCCGCTGAATGTCCGCCACATCCAGAACCAGCGGTAAATCCTCGTAGCTGTTCAATCTCTTTTTATCGTTCATTCTGTTCCTCCCATAAATCAAATAGGTTAAAATGCTTCCTGCTGCCGCTCTCCCCAAAAGCCGTTTTCCTGCCCCATTCCTGCGGTGTTTCCCTGCATTGGTGCGCCGAATGCGTCACTTCTCCTGCCGGTCATATCCCTTTTGGACGGTCATTCACTTGTCAAGGTACTGTGCGGTACGAAATTACCAACCGCAATCATCATAGCGTACTATCCTTGACAAAACAATGATTCTGCGATACCATGAGTGTAACGGATATAACTGAATTATATAATTACCATAAACAAAGGCAGGGGATAGGGATGGAGAATCAGTTTATACGGCATGAGCCATGTTTTGAGAGGATTTTGTTTGTCCTGACGCTGGACAGGAAGAAAATGAAAGAGCGGATTTTGATTGGGGAAGAACAGCAGATCCGCTTCCGGCTGAACGGGAGCCAAAACGCAGAGGTGCTTTGTGATATGACACGCCCGCTGGGAACTTTTTTGATAAACTTTGAGCGTGACACGGACAGAGACTGGAACTTATACGGGCTTTCTCCGCTGCGGCAAGCCCTCCACTCCAACCGATGGAAACAGCCGGAGCTGGAGCAGGCGGCAAGCGAATTTCTCTGGGGAAAATATCTTAGCAACGACCCTCTGAAAATGTATGTGGCGTTCCGTATCTGGAACAGCTATCTGCTTGCCAGAGAACCCCGTGACCGTAACGCTGCCTGTGACCGCTTCATGGATAAAATGAGCAGACTGACCGGGGTATTCCAAAACGAAACCATGAGCTTTGACAGGGAGACAGGAAAACCGAAACATTTTCAAGCTGGCAGCCTTTATTTCAAAGGCGCACCGTCAGAAGATACCCGGCTTGACCTCTGGTTCCCGGACAACCGGCGCACAGAAGAATGTGTGTCTGCCTATGCGTCCCTCTACCCGTTGATTACCTATTATCTGAACAGGCTGAATGACTGGGGGCTTTGCTTCCGGCGGTGCAAGGTCTGTGGAAAATATTTTCTGGCAAAGAGCCAGCGGTATGAGCTGTGCAGCGACAAGTGCCGAAAAGCACAGGCGCTTCAAAACAAGCGGGAATTTGACGAGAGGTCAAGAGAAAATAACTATGACCTGCTTTATAAAAATGAATGCCAGAACTGGCGCAACAAAATAAACCGGGTAAAAAATACCGCAGGCTTTCCGGCTGACCGTCTGGAAAAAATACAGGCTGCCTTTGCCGACTTTAAGAAAGAAGCATTACAGAGAAAAAAGGCTGTAAAAACAGGAACAGCCAGCCCGAAAGAATTTACGGACTGGCTGTATCAACAGAGTGATATTATTTTGAAATTAACTACCTTTTAAGTGATGTCTATACAAAAGATC
>ENA-UERS01000217-UERS01000217.1-human-gut-metagenome-genome-assembly--contig:-NODE-217-length-30485-cov-4.520554_pt1 | contig 30485 bp, 31 predicted proteins | sample MGYA00242991_ERZ507992 | MGnify/ENA primary metagenome ERZ507992 (study PRJEB26167, sample SAMN06115535) | human gut metagenome | host: Homo sapiens | place: China:Chongqing | collected 2015-10-24...
TGAGGAACGCATTCAGTCCATGCTGGAACATTACCGAAGTGTGACGGAAACGTATGTCTGGCAGATGCCGGACCGGATGTATGTACCTATCACGCATGCCGAATACGAAGATGTTCTGAAGAGCATCTGGCCGGAGATCGAAGAAAACTATAATTACTACTGGGAGAGCTACCGTAGGCCCATGCCATTTTACATTGGCATACCGCAGGCAGCAAACGGTCAGTTACATCTGAATTGGGATCCTTCCTATAATTTTAAGGTCGAGGAAATCTGTTATACGGTCGAACTTGCAAAAGATTATCTGTTTAACACAGTATTCTTCCGGCAGGAAAATCTGATCCTGCCAGAGCTTACAATGGATACGCTTCCTGCTGGACAATATTTTTTGCGGGTCCGCGCAACGAATGCATCCGGTTACACGCAGGATGCGTTTGATTATTATGTTACCGAGGTCGGCAAGCATTATGGCATGATCTGTTTTTACGTCCAGCCGGACGGCAGCATCGTGGAGGATACCTATGAAGAGTAGACCGGGGCAGCACACCGGGCCAAGCCTGTTTGAGCGGGGCAGGAGCCTGCTGGCCCCGCCGCCCTCCCGCACCGGAGAAAAATACCGCCACGAGCTGAAATATCTTATTTCCTATGCGGATAAGGCAGAGCTGGTTGTGCGGCTGGCTCCGGTGCTTCATCTGGATCCTCACGCGCAGCAGGGAGGGTACTTCATCCGCAGCCTGTATTTTGACGATTATTGGAATACTGCTTACGAGGAAAAAGATGCCGGTGTGCTGCTGCGCAAGAAATACCGCATCCGCATTTATAACTGCAGCGACCGCAGCATCAAGCTGGAGCGAAAGAAAAAATTTGGCAGTTATATCTATAAAGAAGCCGCGCCTTTGACCCACGCAGAGTTTGATGCGATTCTCGCCGGAGACTATGACTTTCTGCTGCACAGTCCCCGCCGTTTGTGTCAGGAGTTCTACACCGAGTGTGTGTGCAATGTGCTCCGTCCCCGGGTCATCGTGGATTACGACCGCGAACCGTGGATCATGGATGCCGGCACGGTGCGCGTTACATTTGACCAGAATGTCCGGGCAGCTGTGGGCAGCTGGGACATTTTTGACTCCACGCTTCCCACCCTGCCGGTGCTGGAGCCGGGCAAACTGGTAATGGAAGTCAAATTTACAGAGTATCTGCCGCAGGTCGTGCGGGATATCCTCCCGCCCCGTGCGCAGGAGCTGACTGCAGTTTCCAAGTATGTGCTGTGCTGCGATAAGACCGCCTATCGGCACGGGTTTGAATACTGGAACGAAACCTGAGGGGAAAGGATCTGCAAAGAACCATGAGCACAAAAGACTTTATCAAAAAATCTGTCCTGAACGCCTTTACCCAGTATGATGCGCCGAAGCTTGCCGTGGCGCTGCTGGCGGCGTTGGCGCTGGGCATCCTTATTTATCTGGTCTACCGCAAATTCTATACGGGCGTGGTCTACTCCCGCAGTTTTGCAGTTACGCTGGTGGGTATGTGCGTGCTCACCTGCATGGTCACGCTGGCCATCAGTACCAACGTGGTCATCTCCCTTGGTATGGTGGGTGCATTGTCCATCGTCCGCTTCCGCACCGCAGTCAAGGACCCGCTGGATCTGCTGTATCTGTTCTGGTCTATCACTACGGGCATCACGGCGGGTGCCGGAATGTATGCACTGGGGCTGGTCACGGCAGCTGTCATGATCGTTATGATTTACCTGTTCTCCCACTGGCAGGCCAAAGGCCGGGTGTACATTGCGGTGATCCACTATGTGGGGACCGAGGCCGGAGACGACATCGTCCGGGCGCTGGGGCGCATCAAGTATGCGGTCAAATCCAAGACCATGCGGGGCGAAAACACCGAGATGGCGGTAGAGGTATTCTGCAAAGATCCCAATATGGAATTTGCAGACCGTATCCGCGCAGTAAAGGGGGTGCAGGATGTCACCCTCATCCAGTATAACGGGGAGTATCATGGGTAAAATTTCAAGGATCCTGGCGGCAGGGCTCTGTCTGCTGTGGATGGGAGCTGCAATGACCACATCGACCACAAAGACAAGGACCTATGCTGCGGACGACAGCGCATTTCCCAATGCCCAGATCGGTTATGCCCCGATGATCGATACCGCAGAGGCAGGCGATGCAGCGCTCCGCTATCTGGAACTTACATGGCGGGAGGCAGAGCCGGAAGAGGGCGTGTATGCGTGGGAGGCAATCAGCGAAAAATACGACTTTGCCTCACTGCGGGAGCAGGGAATCCATCTGGTGCTCCGCTTTGTCTGCGATGTGCCGGGACAAGAGACGCATCTGGATATCCCGGACTGGCTTTATGCGCAGACGAAGGATGGCAGTTGGTACGATACAGATTATGGGAAAGGCTACTCTCCAAACTATGCTAATGTGGTGTTCCGGGCTGCGCATCACCGTGTGCTTTATGCGCTGGCAGAGTTTCTGGGCACGGATGGTTTTGCTTCCTATGTGGAACTGGGCAGCCTTGGTCACTGGGGCGAGTGGCACATCAAAAGCGAAGATGGCTTGGTATCCATGCCGGACGAGACGATCCGGGACGAATATGCCGCAGATTATCTTGCAGCTTTTCCTACGGCAAAGCTGCTGATGCGCAGGCCGTTCCGCTTCGCGGCAGAACAAAGCCTCGGCCTTTATAATGATATGACCGGCGAGGAAAAAGACACCATGGAGTGGCTGGGATGGATCGCAGAGGGTGGCTGGTACGGCAGCGACCCCAATGCCCTGACGCCTATGCCAGATTTCTGGCAGGATGCTCCAGTGGGCGGCGAGTTCACCAGCAGCCTTTCCATGCAGGATATGCTGGGAAAGGAGCTTCCCCGTACGCTGCACCTGTTGGAGGCATCGCACATGAGTTTTCTCGGCCCCAAAACGGCATCGATAAAGTATGCGAAAGGATATAATGCCGTGCTGAAGCAGCTGGGCTATCGGCTCCGGGTAACAGAGTTGAAGCTGACTCCCTGTGCAGACGGCGTTTACGCAGAGCTGACTGTGGCAAACAAGGGCGCAGCACCATTCTACTGGGAGTGGCCCGTGAATCTTTATGTAGAGGATGCAGCAGGCAGCACTTTGTACACGGCGCGTCTGCCGCTGTCCCTGCCAGAGCTGATGCCGGGGAAGAGCCAAAAAGTATCGGTCACACTGGAAGGGGCAAATGCACAAGAACTGCTTTGCAGAGGGTGGAAGCGCTTATTCCGCAGCCCAAAACATCTGACTATTGGAATCGTGGATCCAATGACGAGCCGTGATGCAGTGCGGTTTGCCATGAAGGCGGCACGGAAAAACGGAAGAACTGTTTTGCTGTAGGCTGCCGTGCAAAAAGTAGAATTTCATAGGATTTGATTTTGATGTGCGGTCATTCAAACCAATGCCGTCAAGTCGGTGGGGAATAGGGCGATTTTATTTGTCGGAGAGTAAGTGCACAGTTTCTGCACACTTTCTGCACACCGTTTGCACATTTGCCCGAATCGGGGGCTTTTCTGCGCATGGATTGCACAGCCTGCTTTCCTTTGCATAAAAAGAAGAGAAGTTAGGCGAACAAGGCTCTCGTCAACTCTCTGCGTTCCTCTGCATCCATCAGCCGGATGGCTTCAAGGATCTCCCTACCGGAGATTTTTGTTGCCGCCGGCTTTTCGTTTTGCCGGGGCTGAGGTGCTACCGGGGTCAGGTCTTGGGAATAGAAGTTCGCTTCGATCTTCTCGGTCAGCTCCAACCGGGGCTTGTTCTGCGTGTGGGCGTAGGTGTCCATCAGGACAGCAGCCGTTGCGTGGCCTGTATTGCCCTGCACCGACTTGAAGTCACCCTCCGACTGCAAGAGCTGGTAGGTGGCACTGGAGTGCCGCAGACCGTGGAACACGATTTGCTCAAACTCCGGGTGTACCGATCTCCATTGCCGATACCACTTGGTAAGCAGTTCCGGGGCGATGGGCAGACCATCGGGCAGTCGGAACAGCTGACCGCAGTTGCTATATTTCTCCGGGGCGTTCTGCTCGTCCTGCTTCAGCTTTTCCAGCCACGCCAGCAGTTCTTCCTTCAATGGCTTGGTCATATACAGGACACGGTTAGACTTCTTGGTCTTGGGCTTCTTCAGGATGAGAGAGGACTTGCTCCCCTCCCGTCTGTCCGGGAAGGTGTGATACACCTGATTGGGGTCGAGCTTTTCCAGAGCATCCTTATTGGCTCTCTGCATGGTCTTATTCACCAGAATCGTGCCGCGTCCATCCGCAGCGTCGAAGTCCAGATCACTCGGCTGTAAGCCGAGAATTTCGCCCTCACGGAGCGAAAGAATCATGCTCAGATGCACCGCCAGATGAAGTGCAGGGTTCTCGATGGTCTGCAACGCCGCCAGCATGGTCTTTTCATCCCAGATGGTGCGCTCCTCGCTGTTTGCCTTGGGTGCTTCACGGGGCAGGGGAATCTTGTGGATCAAGTCCCATTCCACTGCGTAGGAAAAGGCGGTTTTCAGCAGGGTGTGGACTTCATGGATGGAGGTGCTGGACAGCAGCCGCTTCTTCTGCTTGTCGGTCAACTCCTGCTTTACGCCGTGGACATACTGCCCACAAGGGGTCTTGGCGAGGGTAGCATAGAACTTCTCAATGTCGTAGGTGCGCAGTTCCTGCACCTTACGATTGCCGATATAGGGGACGATAAGGTTTTGCACCATCGCTACGGACTGGGTGTAGGTCTTGGGAGACCATTTGTGCTTGGTGGACTGAATGGGAATCCACTTGTACAGCATTTCCTCTACCGTCATAGTGTCGGGAACAAGGAAACTGCCGTCCAGCAGCTCTTTCTCGACCGTGATTTTACGCTCCTGCGCCTCCTTTTTGGTCTTGAAACTCTCCCATCCCTCGCAGGGCTTGCCGGAATGGTCTTTGTACTTGTAACGGACGGAGTAGGAATCTCCGCGCTTCATAATAGATGCCATAGATTTACCTCCCTCAAGCCGATGCAAGCCAGTTGTCGAAGCTCTGCTTGTTCACCCGGACGCTCTTGCCGATGCGGATGACCTTGAAATCCTTCGTGGACTTGCAGAGGTTATAGGCGGCACGGGAGGAAATCGCCAGAATCTGGGCGATCTCCTCGACCTTGTAAACAAGGGCATCGTGCGTGGCTGCTTTGGCCTTGTCAGAAGATTCTTTGGCAGGGGATTTGGACGCTTCCATTGTAACCGGGTTCGAGCCCGGTTGCAAGATATTTTTCGTATAATTTTCGGATTTCACAGAGGTGGTTTCGCTGGGGATAGTGGTAGTGCGGTTTTTTGTCATAGGCAAGTCTCCTTTTTTACATCTGGTTCGTTAAAGTTCGGCGTTCTGCTCGTGATGGCGGTCTTTGGAGATGCTCGCTGTGCGCTCCGATTTCTGGGAGAGAAGATTCTCAAAAAAATTGCGCACACGCTCTGGGGCGTGGCGCAAAGCATCCAGATAGGGCTGGACATCGTTCCGCAGGTCACGGTAACGGGTTTGCCATTCAGCATAATCCCGTTTGGCGGTCACCAACTGCTGCTTCAGCTGACGGTTTTCTACGTCCATGATATAGCCGTGTGCAGCCTGTTTTTTCAGGGTGGATAATTCATCTTCGGTGAGGGAATAATTACCCAACAGCGTGCGCTTGCCCAAGGATTCCACATCCTGTGCGTGGATGAGGGCATCCTTTGTAACAGCAGCTTTCTTCTGAACAGCAGCGAGTTCCTTCTCCTTTTTGGAAAGTGTCTTTCTGGTCTGGGTGAGATGCTGTTCTTTCTGGTCGATTTGGGCGGTCAGGCTGTCCAGCCGCTCCTGTTCCCGCTGGACTTTGAACTGGGTTACAGTCAGGTGTTCTTCAGTGCTGCCACGTTCGCCGCGCTCCACATCAGTGTACCCGGCAGCGCGCATATAATTGAAGAAATCGTCCTGCAAGATGCTGTACGACTTCTTCAACACAGGCTTGCCGTTCTTTTGGAGAACAGGCTTTCCCGATTCATCCATCAGGGGCTTGGATGCCCACTTCTTGCTCCGGCTGATCTGCATGACAGTCTCCTTGACTGTGCCGACCAGAGCCTTATCTTTGCAGCGTTTCGACCAGAGGACTTGCTTTTCGACCACTGGCACATAGACCACATGGAGGTGGTAGTGGTAGACCTCACGCCCCAGTGCTTCGGTCATGGCACGGTTGATCTCATCAGCGTGCATGACGGCAGAGAGGACATACTGCTCACCGCCTACGATCTGGACAGCGGCTTTATAAGCATCTGCGTAGAATTGCTTGGCGAACTTGTAGCCTCCGTGGTTGTCGAAATAGGCAGAGTTGACATCGAAGATAAGCTCGCAGTAGTGGGTGGCATCCGGCTTCAGCCCACGGGTGGAAATAGTGCCGTTGGCTTCCATCTGGGCGAACAGGTCGGTGTAGCTGGCAGTGGGTTTCTTGAAGTGGACGTTCCATTCGGCGCGGTGGGGAAGAATGTCGGGGTTCCGATAGCTGTCCTTTTCGCGTTCATTGTGCTGCTGGGTGTTGCCAACAGCCTTGTCCGAAACGGCGAGATTTCGGACGCTTGTGCGGTCGATGCCATCGTTTCTTGCCAGAGGGCATCCCTCCTTTCAGGTTTCAGAGGAAGGTGACGGGGGACGGAGATGCACTTCCACGGAAGTGTAATAACCCACTATAACACTTTCATCCCTGCGGTCTGCAAAGTGTAGTGGGCTCTCCGAGGGAGAACGAAGGGGAACGTCTCCTGTGGGAGAGTTGCAATCAAGTGCCACATGGCGGCACTTGATTTACAGACGGTGGCTGTTACCAAAATGGGAACAGCCAAATGATTAACCTGCGCTCACTTGAAAAAATCGCGTACGGAGAAAAAGTGCTGTACGAAGTGTACGCCGTACGCAGATGATAAAATAATGCGTAAAACCGTAGAATTGCAAAACTTTACCGTACAGCGTACAGGCGTACAGACCGTACGGCATGATTTTGCAAAAAATCGTTTTTTCACGGACAGGGGTGGACAAGAGCTTCGATGCCCAGAAATCCGCGCACCCTGCGGCCACCGGGCAGATAGATGTTGTTGGTCGGCTCAAGGTTCAGACGGGCGGCATTCTGGTTGACCTCTGAACTGAGCCGCGCCGCCGATACCGGGTGACAGGCATTGTCCTCGCACCACATCTTGTAGAGATCGTAGAGGTCTCTGGAACTGACGGAGAAATCTGCCTTATAGCGGAAGTAGCCTTCCGAATCCAGAAAATCGAGGACATTGTTGCTGTTCCGCTTGATGGCTTCGAGGTTGGCGGCAGCTCTGGGGCTGACCGTGAACTTGTAGCCACTCTGCAGCAGCCGCTGCAAGCCTTCCAGACACCACAGCAGGATGCCCTCTAACTCCCTGCTCAGGGCTTCCACCAGAAACGGGTCGTCCTCCCGGTCTACCGGACGGTCTTTGGTGGTCAGGACGAGTTGCCGCCGCCAGAAACCATCTGAATGGTCATAGAGGGCAGTCAACGCACCATTACCGAAACAGAGGAATCGGGCGTAGATGTCGCTCTGGTAGCTCTGGATGCCCTTGCGCTCTACGTCCATCTTGGCTTCGGCGGTGACGATGGACTTGATATAGTTGGTTTTCGGCAGGGCATTCATGTTCAGGTCATCATCAATCATAAGCAGACGATTTTCAAGGTCAGCGCGGGCAAAACGGCTGGTCTCGATCTTCTGGACACTGCCGTTGCTGGCGGCATCGCCCAGCAGGTTCTTCAGCACCAGACCAATGCGAGATTTGCCCTCACCGCCCTTGCCGATCAGGAACATCATCTTCTGCCCCTTGGTGCTGGGAATGAGGCAGTAGCCCAGATATTCCTGCAAGGTGGGGATGTCCTCCGGCTCCAGCAACTCATTCAGAAAGGCAAGCCAGCGTTCCGGCTGGGCGGCTTTGGGATTATAGGCTACCGGCAGACGGTTCCGGCAAAACAGGCGGCTTTCCTGAAAAGTACCGTCCGTAAGGTGGTAAACGCCGTTTTTGAGGTGGATTGTATCCACCTCAATATCCAGCGGAGCTGAATAAGCAATCATCCGCAGCGTTTCCAGCAGGTTGGACACCTTTTTGGAAAGCCCATGCGTAATGACCACCTGAACCTCATCCAGAATGAGTTGCTTCAGGATGGCTTCATCTTCTACCGGGCCATCCGGGGTGAAGAACTTGCCATCAATGCACTTCATGGGGTGGTCGCGGAGGAACAGCCCACAAAAGGTCACCTCATCGATCTTCTTGCCATCGAACCAGTCAGGCCACATCGGATTGCGAGGAGTATATTTGCCCATAGGCACACATCCTTTCTTCGGTGCTGCGGCTTATCCATGTGGTCAATTTGGCCACATGGATTTTCTCTGCTGCAACAGGTGGATAAACGTCCTTTGGGTTACGGCAAATCAATGTGGACAATTTGTCTACATTGATTTCTCCTGCCGCAACGAGTAGATAAACGTCCGTTTCACCTCATGTGCTCATTTTGACCACATGAGGTGAATTGCCGTTCTCTCTGCATGGCTTTCCTGCCCCCCTCCGGCGGCGTTTTCCGGCTCTCCTTCTCAGGGTCATCGCCGGGTATCCCATGCAGACGGTCATGCGGTTTTCAAGGTCCAACGGGCAAAACGGCAACAAAAAAGCCGTCACAAAACAGACCAGCTCTGCCTTCGCTTTTTCTGGAAGGTCATGCTAGTCGGTTATGTAACGGCTGAAAGCCAAGATGTTCAGCCCCGCAGGGTCTGAACGAATATGTAAAAATATGTTATATTCAATTATTGGGATAGATTACCACAAAAATCGAGCCGTGTCAACAAAAAGTTTTGAGAATACGTCACTTTCGGCAGCTTGCAAGAAAAATCAATGAAAACTTTGGCAAAAAGAGAGAGGGCTGGGCGGTGCCAGCCCTCTTGACAAGGCAATGAGGCACATCAATATGGGCTTGCAAAATTTATTAAGGGAATGCGGTGATAGTAGGACTTATACAAATCAAAACACCGCCCGATTCTGGTGAAGGAGAACCAGAATTGAACGGTGCAAATGGAAGAAGGAGAAAAGCGTAGAAAATCAGACGATGCAATCTGGGAGCAGCGCATGGAGCTGTGTCAGCAGTTCTTCGCAAGAATCGGAATAAATCACAAGGGTAAGCGGATTGCTCAGGTCGAGACTGTAAATGCCAAGCAGGGATTTGGCATCAATGGTATATCGCCCGGAGACTAAGTCCATCTCATAGGGATATTTGGACAGCAAATCTACAAATTCCTTGACCTGATCGACCTGCCGCATTCTGATCTGTAATTTTGTCATAGGGTATCCTTTCTTTTACAGCAGTGGGATAGAGGCAATGCAGTTCTGAATTTCCACCATGGAGGGCATTGCAGGGATTGCGCCGCCCTTTGTCGTGGTCAGACTGCCCGCTGCATTGCCGAAGCGGACGATTTCTTCAAGCTCAAATGCAGGGAGGGTACGCAAATCCTCAGCATCTTTTCCTCGCAGCTGGTAGTGAATTGCGCCCATGAAAGCGTCGCCTGCACCAGTCGTGTCCACGGTAGGCACATCATAGGTGGGAAGATGCCCTGCTCCCACAGCGTTCCGGTAATAAGCACCCTTTGCACCCAGCGATACCAGCACAAGAGATGGCCCCATTTCGAGCAGGGCTTGTGAGCCGCGGGCAAGGTCGCTTTCGTTTGTGATAAGCTGCATTTCTTCCTCGGAAACTTTCAGAAGATCCGCCAGCTTGACACCTTCCTGCATCTGGACAACGGCATCTGCCGGGTGCTCCCACAGAAGCGGACGGTAATTGGGGTCAAAGCTGACCAGCTTGCCCTGCTGCCGTGCATACCGCGCAGCTTCCAACGTGGCGGTGCGGCTCGGGTCGGCGGTCAGAGAGACAGAGCCGAAATGGAAGATGGCAGCATCGTCGATCAGATTCCTGTTGACTTCTGCCGAAGTCAGCATCACATCGGCACCGGGGTTCCGGTAAAAGGTAAAGGAGCGGTCTCCCTTGCTGTCAAGCTGAACGAAGGCAAGGGTCGTGGGAATCTTTTCGTCGATCACCAGACCGGACACATCAATGCCGCTTTCCACAAGGGTCTGGCGGAGAAAATCGCCGAATCCGTCTTTGCCGACTTTTCCGATGAATGCTGTTTTGCCGCCCAGACGGGCATTCATGGCAAGGACATTGGCGGGTGCACCGCCGGGATTCCGGGCAAACAATTCGATGCCCTGTGCATTGGTTCCGTTCGGGGTAAAGTCGATCAGGCTTTCTCCCAAAGCTACAACATCAAACATGGTATCACCTCAACCTGCTTTTTTAGCGTTCAGTTCGGACATAATCTGGTTATACGAACGCTTACTGATTCGGTAGAAGAACAGGACAATCGCTGTTACCAGCCACAGCGCACCGGGAAGCAGCGAGAATGCATAGTGCATCGCATTCTGCACGGCAGCATTCTGCACCTGATTGGGGGCAAAACTCAATGCACTCAGCACACCAGCCAGCGCAGAGGTGCCAATCGCCATGCCCAGCTTGTTCCCCAGTGAAACGAATGCGTACTGGAAACCATCGTTGCGGACACCGGTTTTCCACTCGCCATACTCCACGCAGTCGGGAACGATGGCGTAGATGGCGGTATTGAATCCGCAGAAGAAGAACTGGGACAGTGCAGCGAATGTATAGAACGGAATGGGAGAAGAAACTGCACTGAAGAAATAGAGCGCAATCAGGGAAACGCCGGTTCCGGCAGCGAAAAGGGAAGCGGTGTGTCCTTTGTTGCCCAGCTTTTCAAACACGAAGGGGAATGCCGCAGCACCCAGAATGGAGGGAACGATCAGGATCATCGAGTAGATGGTAAACAGATTCTCGTTGCCTTCCACATATTTGAAGTAATAGAGCAGGTCGGCATTGCGGCCATACAGCGTCACACCGAACAGGAACTGACCCGCCAGTGCAATCAGGTAGGGCTTGTTCTGAAGCGCTGCATCCAACTGCTTTTTCAGTGAGACTTTTTTCCGCTCCGGGGGCTGGACGACCTCTTTGGTTTTGGCAAAACAGAACCAGTGACAGAGGGTGAAGATACCGCCGTAAAGGACGGTCACCAGAAAATATCCCCGTGCTGCATTATCACCGCCAAAAGCAGAGATCAAAGGCAGGGTGATGATGTTGATGATATTGATGGCGATCATGGCACAGACGGAGCGAGAGGTGTTGATTTTCGCACGCTCCTCGATGTTCTGGGTCAGGGTGCCGCAGAGCGTACCATAAGGGATGTTCACGCAGGTATAGCCCAGAACCAGTACACAGTAAGTAATGTACATATACAGGCTCTTGGCACTGTCTGACCATGCGGGGTGCGCCCAGAACGTCAGCACGAGCACCACAGCAGTTGCCGGTGCGCCGAACAGCAGCCATGGACGGTAGCGTCCCCAGCGGGAACGGGTGCGGTCGCTCAGCGAACCGATCACGGGGTCATTGATGGCATCCCAGAAGCGGGAGACCAGCATCAGGAGGGACACTGCCGCCATGCTGATGCCGCAGACATCGGTGTAAAAAATCATCAAGAAGTTGCCAACGAACATCCAGCTGAAGTTGCAGCCCACATCGCCCATGCCGTAAGCGATTTTACTGATCAGAGGGACTTTGATGTTCGTATCCTGCTGTTTCGGCTCTGCTGTGTAACTCATACGACGCGCTCCTTTCTCCTCTTGACGCGATGCTTATAATTTCTGGCAGAACTCTATTCTCTCTTTATTCGGGCCTTCGACCATGAAAAAGCGAACACCGTTTTCCCAGAACGGCAGTGACTGGATGCTGGAATGCAGCAGGTGCATCCCTGCCTCTTTTGCCGCAGCAAAGGCGGCTTCGATATCGGTCGTTGCCAGAGCTACATGGTCGATTGCTCCGGCCTTTTCCGCCGCACGATGGTTTTCATAGGTTTCGATCATCAGATCGCCAAGCTGAAGAAACGCAACGCGCTCCCCGGCGGCTTTGTTCACCGTTTCCAGCGCAGAAACAAACCCCAGCTTCTTGTAAAATGCAATGGTCTTGTCGAGATCATTTGTCGGGATGCCAATGTGCGCCACACCGGTCAGAACCTGCGGAAAACTCATACCTTCGTTGCCTCCGCAATCTTCACCACTGCTTTGACGATGTTGGCCTTGTCCGAAATGCTCTTGTCCATGGCATTCTGGATGTCGTCAAAGTCAAAGATGTTGGTCACAATGCCCTTCAGGTTGATTTTGCCGGAAGCAACGGCATCGATCGCCATGGGGTAAATGTGGCGATAACGGAACACGGTCTTGAAGGTCAGTTCCTTGTCCAGTGCAAGGCTCATAGGCAGGGTCATCTCGCCGGATTTGGAGTAACCGACCAGAACGATGTTTGCACCCTTCTGCGCCATCTCAATGGCCTGGCGGGTAGTGATTTCTGTACCAGCAGTCTCGATAACGAGGTCGCAGCCCAGACCATCGGTCAGGTCGAGAATCGTTTGGACGGCATCCTTTTCGCGGCTGTTGATCACACCGTCTGCACCCAGTTCAAGAGCCTTATCCAGACGCTTCTGCATGATATCCACAACGTAAACACGGGAAACACCCTCGGCTTTCAGCGCCATCATGGAGACCAGACCAATGCAGCCTGCACCCGTGACCACCGCAGTCTGACCGGCATGAGCACCGCCCTGATTGGCTGCGTGGAAACCAACAGCCAGAGGCTCGATCAGCGCACCTTCCATGGTGCTTACGTTGTCCGGCAGCTTGAAGCAGAGGTTTGCTTCATGGGCCACATACTCCTGAAAAACACCGTCTACCGGCGGAGTAGCGAAGAACACGACATCCGGGCAGAGGTTGTATTTGCCCTCACGGCAGAACTTGCAGTGACCGCAGGTCTTGCCCGGCTCCAGCGCAACGCGGTCGCCGACTTTCAGATGCTTGACAGCACTGCCAACTTCCACGACTGTGCCGCCCGGCTCGTGGCCCAGCACGAACGGCGGCTTGACTACATAATTGCCGATCGCACCCGTTTCATAGTAGTGCATATCGCTGCCGCAGATGCCAACGTATTCCAGCTTGACCAGAACTTCGTCCTCTTTGGGTGTGGGGATCGGGCGGGTGGTGTAGCCCATCTTGCCGATGCCGTTCATGACTGCAACTTTCATTGTGCCTTTCATAAGATGACCTCCGTTTTTGTTTGTTTATTGACTTTTATAAAGTGTTTATGAATGTGACTACAAATTAGCACACCGCACAACCAAAGTCAAGCCCTTTTTCGCGGATTCGGAGAACTGCACAAGGGAAAAGCGGCGGAATTGTGCAAAAAATCGAGGACGGCAGGTGCCGTCCTCGATGGGAAGGTTTATAGGTTCTGAATGAAGGCTTCGATATGGAGCAGAGCGGCTCCCAGCGCAGAGGCTTCCAGCTTATAGCGGCTGAACTTCAGGTAGGAACTGTCCGGCTCAAACGTATTACGCTCGACCAGCATTTCCCGGAGCGGTTCGCCAAACTCTGCCAGAAATCCGCCAACGTAGCCGCCAACAATTACATCACAGTCGAAGGTCATGCGCAGATTATTGACTGCTACAGCAAGGTAAGAAAGGTATTCATTCCATGCCGTTTGCAAAGCTGCATTGCCGGAGCGCAACCCGTCAAAGAATAGTGCAAGATTTCCGTCGGTCAGCTGGGAGAGGACTTTTGCAGAGCAATAGGCATCCAGACAGCCCTTTTTTCCGCAGTAGCAGGGGCGGCCATCGGGAACGAGCGTGTTGTGCCCGAACTCTCCGGCACGAAGATGGTCGCCGCCATAGAGCGCTCCACCGGTCAGAATCGCACCGCCGACACTGTTGCTCAAAGAAAGGTAGACAAGGCTGCGGGGAGATTCGAGGTCGCGCACTTCAGCAAGTCCGGCAGCGTTCGCGTCGTTGATGAACCGGCAGGAGAATGGGATGTAACGGCTGAATTCTTCGGTAGGAACATTCCGCAGACCCAAGGCATGAGAGTAAACCAATGTCTGCCCCTCTTTGTCCAGAATACCGGGCAGCGAAATGCCGACGCCCAAGATTTTTTCGACCGGGCAGCCCTCTTTTTCAATCAGCCCCTGCATGATTCCGGCAAGCATTTCCGCATAGGTGTCTGACCGCTCATAAAGACGCTTTTTACGCTCATAGTGAAGAAGGTTACCGGACAGATCGACCAGAACTGCTCCGACATGATTCTGGGTGATCTCCAGTCCGACCGCAAGTCTGGCATTCCGCACGGGAGCAAATGCTCTCGCCTTGCGCCCACCGGTAGATTCAAAGGTGCCGACCTCCTGCACCAGTCCCATCGCCATCAGTTCTTTGACATTCTGCAATACGGTCGGCCAGCTGTTGTTGACTTTTGCCGCAAGCTCCGGCTGCGAGATTCGGTCGCAGGAAAAAATGCTGCGAATCGTTCGGATGCGGTTGATTTTTTTAACATCGCGGTTATTTGCTCCGCTGCCGGTCATAGGATGATTCACCTCCAAGAGCGGGTTTTACATTTGAAAGAAGATTTATAAAGTTCTTTCTTATTATAGAGAATCTGGCTAGATTCTGCAAGGGAAACATTTACGAACAAAAAAGCGTTAGCCGAAAAGAGCGAGTTGCTTATGGATAAGAAGCGATGCCCACCAGCTTATGGCAAACCATAGGTCGGTGAGCATCGTGTTCTTTAGGGGGCGCTTAATCTTCCAGTCTGCCGTGCTCACAGCCAAGCGAGAGATAGTGTTCCATCTCGCCACTCAGCACAAGCTGTGCATATTCCTGTGGTTTGTTGTACAGCAGCCAGTCTAGTTCTGCCCGCTGTGCAGGGGTGTTGCCGTACTCGTCCTCGATGGCGATGCAGTCGATGGCAACGGCAGAGCTATCAGCGAACTGGGCTTCTACCCGGTTGGTATCCATGTTGTAGCGGCAGGAAAGCAATTTGTTCATGGTAAAACTCCTTTTATATAAGGCGGTGTCAGTTCGATTGTCCATATCCCTGCCAAGAATCAAGTTGTTGATGTACATTTGATTTATGGTACAAACTGGTAATTTGAGATGGGCCATTCACCGGGCGAAACCGGCTTATTTTCACCCCGTTGCATAAAAATCAGGTGCCGTTTTCAGGGGCTGATTTTGGCTCTGCACATTTTTGCACACTTTTTGCACACCGGAATAGCTGGATAACAGATGCAAGACGGAACATCATGTGCAGATAATGCAAAGGATGCAAAACATAAAATTTCGATGAAACGACAAAAATAACGGAACTGCGTGATTCTGGAAATTGATGAATGTTGACATCGGTTTCTCTTAATCAGTGGGCCCAGGGTTCGAGTCCCTGGAGGTGCACCTCGCGCACTCATATCCGAACTTTTCTCCGCTTTCACGGCTTCCCCGAAAGCGACCGTTTCTGTACCTTCCTTATAGTTAAAGGTAATAAGCACCTTATCATCATAGAGATAGATGGCATTGATGAAGGTATCCACCAGTGCCTGCCGCTGCTCCGGCTGGGTCATATCCAGCTTACGGAAACGGAGCAGCCAGAACCGGACGAATTCTTCTTTCATCTTCGGTTTTGCCAGCCGTTCTTCTGCAATGCGGGCTTGCAGTTCCTTCCGCTGTTCTTCCAGCGCTTCCAGCCGCTCCTTGGTGGAACTGGTCAGAATGCCCATCTGGATAGCGTTCAGCATATTGGTGATGCCGACTTCCGTTTCTTTCAACTGCTTTTCGTAGATGGGCAAATCAGTGCTTTCCTGATTTTGCAGTTCCATTACCTTGGCGATGATGGCGTTCATGGAAGCATCGTCTTCCACCAGTTTCATGGTCTCATTGACCACCAAATCTTCTAGCCACTGTTTCCGCACGGCCTTTTTATCGCAGGTCTTTTTCTTCTTGGCAGCAGCACACTTGTAATAGGTTACATCTTCCCGGTATGGCTGACACCGCTTTCTCCGAACATCAGCGCTCCGCACTTGCCACAGTATAGCTTGGTAGTGAGCAGATAGCTTTCCTCTGCTTTATGACGGGCAGGGGCCATTTTGTTTTTTGCCAGCTTTTCCTGCACCTTGTTGAACAGGTTCGCGTTTGCGCAGCGAAGCGGAGCAATGAAAGCCTCAGTGGGGCTTTTAAGCGACAGAACGGTCTTGCGTAGCAAGATGGAGGGGCCTTACCCCGACAAGTTCACCTGACACCAATGCCGGGATCGCATTGGGCTGCACCACATCCCACAAGCGCAATTCGCCGATGTACCGGCGATTACTCAGCATCCGCTGAATGGTATTATAGGACATCTCCCCGCCCATCGAATTTTTAATGTTGTGCGCCTTTAACCAATCCCGCAGGTCGGTCATAGTCGCGCCGTCCGCATACTTCTGGAACGTCTGCTCCACATACGGGGCCAGCAGCGGGTCGGGCTGGTAATGCCGGGTCTCATCGATCATGTATCCGAACGGAATCGTGCCACCATTATAAATACCCTTGAGAGCATTCTCGGTCATGCCACGCACGACCTTTTCAGACAGGTCAGCCGAGTAGTATTCCGCATAGCCCTCCAGAACAGACTCCAGAATGATGCTCTCCGGGCCAGCCGAAATGACTTCTGTTGCCGACACCAATTTCACGCCGTTTCGCTTCAGCTGAGTCTTGTACCGGGCACTGTCGTAGCGGTTTCGGGCAAAGCGGTCGAGCTTCCAGACCAGAACGATGTCGAACAGCTTTTTGTCGCTATCTTTATAAAAACCGCCCTCATTCTCAAATCGTCCAGTTCTGGCTTGCCGACTGCAGATCCACCATGTGGGTGTACAGTCCTTTCCGGGCGTACAGCTCTGCCGGGCTGCCCTGCTCGGCCACGATGCCACCCGACAGCACCACCACCTGATCCGCACCAGCTACGGTGCGCATCCGGTGGGCGATGATGAGGACGGTTTTGTTTTTAATGAGCCGGGACAGTGCCCCCTGAATGGCAGTTTCGTTTTCCACATCCAAGCTGGCGGTGGCCTCGTCCAGCAGGATGATAGGCGCATCCTTCAGAAAAGCACGGGCGATGGAAATGCGCTGACGCTCGCCGCCGGAAAGAGCGCAGCCATTCTCGCCGATGTTGGTGTTCCACTTATCCGGCAGCTTTTCGGCAAATTCCTCGCAGTTTGCCAGCTTTGCCGCCGCCAGAACTTCCTCGTCGGTGGCACCTTTGCGCCCCAGACGGATGTTTTCCAGGATCGTGTTGTCAAACAGGGTCACATCCTGAAAGACGATGGAATACAGGCTCATGAGCTTTTCCGGGTCGATTCGGGAAACCTCCATGCCGCCCACGGTGATGCTGCCCTTCTGGTAGTCCCAGAACCGTGCCGCCAGTCGGGAAACGGTAGTCTTGCCGCCGCCAGAGGGGCCCACCAGTGCCGTGACCTCCCCCTGCTTTGCGGTAAAGGAAACATCCCGCAGCACCGTTTCGCCGGAGTTGTAGGCAAAGCCCACATGGTCGAACACGATATCGCAGCCCTGATTGGTCAGCTGCTCGCTGCCGGTCTGCAGGGAAGCGTCCAGAATCTCATTCATCCGCCCCACATTGGTGCGCATGGCAATGACCGCTGCCAGATTCTGCAACGCACCCTGCATAGGGTCGTACATCCGAGAAGCCGCCATCAGAAACAGAAACAGGGTCAGCACGTCGATCCTGCCCTGCACCAGCAGCACCGATCCGGTGAGTGCCACCGATGCAATGCCCAGCTTGAGCACCATGCCCGCAGAGGACACGAACAGCGCCGTTTCCAGCTCTGCCGCAATGGACTGCTTTTCCACAGCCCGAATTTTGCCGGAAAGACCGGACAGATACCGCTGCTCCGCATTGCTGGCTTTCAGGTCGCGGAGGGTCTCAATGTACTCCTGAATGCCGTCCGCACAAGCCATTTTCGCCGCCATAGTCTTGGCCTGCACCTTGTCCTGCACCCGGTAGCTGCCCATCACGATGGCAGCGGATACCGGGATGACCCACAGGGCTGCCAGCGCCATCCGTCCGTCAAAGGCGAACAGGCTCAGGGCAATGAGCACGGTAGAGATGAGGGAACCGAACAGACCGGGGATGAAGTGGGAGCAGTCCTTTTCCAACACCTCGCAGTCTGCCATGATGGTGCTGGTCAGGTCGGCAAGGTCCCGCTTGCCGAAAAAGGACAGGGGTAACTTGCGCAGCCGCTCCGCAAGGGTCAGGCGGCGAGTGCCGCTCTCTTTATAGGTCGTAAAATAGGTGCCGTTGTACTGGAACCATGTGGTCAGCAAGATCAGCACAAAGCAGGCCGCACACCCCAGCAGATAAAAGGCGGTTTTCCCGCTCGTGGAGCCTGCCAGCAGATCTTTTACCAGGAGATACAGCAGCCCGGTGGGCAGCATGAACGCCATGTTTTGGAACGCACAGGCCAGAACGCCCTTTACAAGCCCCTTTGCACCCTCCGGGGAGCTGGCTGTGGCGTGTTGAATTTTTCCGATCATTCCTTACCCCTCCTTTGCGACCTTCCACTGCACCGAGGCCTGATAATCCTGCCACATCCGGGCAAACAGGCCGTTCTGCGCACACAGTTCGTCCTTTGTGCCAGTCTCCGTAATACGCCCATCCTGCACCACATAGATGCAGTCAGCGTTGGCGACGGTGGACAGGCGGTGTGCGATCATCAGCACGGTTTTGCCCTTGGCAAGCCGGGCAAAGGCTGCCTGCACCTTTGCTTCATTGTCCGGGTCGGCAAAAGCGGTGGCCTCGTCCAGGATCAGGATGGGCGCATTTTTCAGCATGGCGCGGGCAATGGCAATGCGCTGCTGCTCGCCGCCGGAAAGATACACGCCCTTGGTGCCAATGACGGTATGGATGCCCGCCGGGAACTTTTCTATAATATCCATGCACTGTGCGGCTTTCAACGCTGCCAGCACCTCGGCTTCGGTGGCCTGCGGTCTGCCCAGACGGACGTTATCCAGAATGCTGCCCTTGAGCAGGCGGCTGTTCTGGAACACAAAGGAGATGGTATCCATCAGCTCTTCTTTGGGGATATCCCGCACATCCGCTCCGCCCACCCGGACGCTGCCGCTCTGCACATCAAAGAACCGGCAGACAAGGTTTGCCAGCGTGGATTTTCCGCCGCCGGAAGGGCCTACAAAAGCCACAGTCTGTCCCGGCCGGATCTCCAGAGAAACGCCCTTGATGACCTCGGTTTTTCCGTCGTAGCTGAAATGCACATCCCGCAACGTGACAGAGGAATCCTTCGGGTGCTGCGGAACAGCCTGCACCTGCATGGGCGCCGCCTCCAGCACCGAGTCGATGCGTGCCAGCGCATCCGCTACCACCATCTTGTTCTCACTCATGTACATTATACGGGTCAAAGTCAGGGAGATCACCGGCGTGATGATGATATAGAACAGCAGATTCAGCAGGAATTCCGGGGTCACGCCGTGTGCCGTGAACAGCAGCCCGCCTGCGATCAGAAAAGTGAACACGCCGTTGACGGCGGCGGTATAGAACATCATGGGCAGTCGCAGATCTTTGGTGTAGGAGACGACCCACTTTTCGTACTCATCAATGGCGGCCTTGAACTTTTTGAAGGAAAACACACTTTGCCCGAAGGTCTTGACCACCGGGATACCCCGGACGTACTCCACGGCCTCATTGGACATAGCCTCCAAGGCGTTGCCGTACTGCCGCATTTTTTCAGCCATCCGCTTGCCAGTCATGGTCGTCATAATGAGAAAAGCCAGCACCACCGGCGCAAGGCTCAGCAGCCCCAGCCGCCAGTCGAACGCCAGCAGCAAAACCAGCAGCCCCACCGGGGTGGCGATGGCGTTGTACTGGTCGGGCAGCTGGTGGGCCAGATAGGTCTCGGCTGCTCCGGTGCTCTCATGGATGATCTTGCGCAGCTTACCGCTGCCGAAAGTCTCGGCAAAGCCCAGCGGCAGCACCGCCAGATGCTCCGACACCGCCAGCCGCAGATTGGTCGCCACCCGGAACGCCGACAGGTGGGAGCACATCAGCGCTGCAATGTAAATAAGGTAAGACAGCACTGCAAACAACACTGCCATCCAGCCGTAATGGGGGATGTTCACCGCCTGTGCATAGTCAGGTGCGACAGCCAGCACATCCCGCAAGATCATCCAGATATAGAGGAACGGGATCAGCGCCATCAGTGCGCTGACAGCGGAGAGCACCAGTGAAGCATAGGTGAATACCCGATGTCTGCCTGCATAGCCCATCAGGCGGGAAAGATCGGACTGTTTTTTCACGAAAGAACCTCCTTCAAAAAACGTATCATGTCAAAATTTCTGTCAACCTGCGAGATACGCAGCGTGCTTTTTTCTCATAAATCACCCCTCAGCACCCCGCGCTCCTCCTATTTATTTTTCTTCTTTTTGTACCCGCAGTCGCAGTAGGGTCCGCCGGAAGCAAGGGTATACTGCCGCACAAAATTTGTCACACCGCCTGCTTCGCTCATGGTGTAGTCCAGACGGCACAGGGCGGGGGTCAGGTCGTACAGACCCAGCTCCTTCATCAGCACACAGATGCCGCACCTGGTAAAGCGTCCCTCGTAGCCGCTGCCGTCAGGGTATTCGTAAAACTCCATGTTCCACGAATAGGGGTTGCGGTCGGCGGCTTTCAGGGCGGCAGTGGCTTTCATAGCGGCAATATCTTTTGGGGTGAACTTGCTTTTTCCGCTCTTGCGGCAGAACCACTTCATCAGTGGCGTCATCTGAGCGTTCTCATAGTATACCGTCAGCGCCTCTGCATCCGGCCGCTTCGGCATACAGAGAACGAACGCCCCCAGCATGGCGCAGCCAATGATGTTCAATTGGAAGCGGTCACCCTTTTCAAACTCCGGCAATTTGGCGATGATCTCTTTGTATTTCGGCTTGGCGGTTTTGGTGATTTGCTTTGCGTTGACTGCATCATAGCCCAGTACCGCCGTCAGCTGCGTCTGAAACGATCTGGCAAACACCGCCCACATGGCCATGGGCATCCCCGTCCAACGCATCTCACTTTGCTCCTTTCCATTCCGCTAACACCCGGCACATCCGTTTCTCGATGTCTATCCGGGTCTGGCGGCATTCCTTCGGATATTTTTTTGCTGCCTGAAACGCGAACTTCACAAATAGACCGGAGCCAACCGGCAGCATGATTTTCAGCATCCCCTCCGGGAAAACGAAGTGGGTGCCGTGGGCATAAACCATCGTCTCGATCTCGCATTCATGCGGTTTTTCGGCAAGGCGCTTTTCCATCCGGCGGATATACTTTGCGGTGTCCCACAGCGCATCGTCCTCCGCGCCGATCAGCAGCAGCTTTCCCCGGATGTTTTCAACGGGAATGTATTCTTCCGGCTCGATCGGATGAGCTATCTCGGAATCGTCAAACAGCTTGCGGGAGTTTACCATATCGCCGGCGCGTTTGCTCTCGGCGGCGATGCAATGCCAATAGTCGGGATGCTGATAGCAAAACGGCATATAGGGCAGCGGCTTGCCCCGGTAGGAGAACAGCGATTCACCCTCGACCGGCCACTCCTTGCAGCCGTCCCTTTTGCCCTGCAGAAAGCCCTGCCACACAAAGTCGCTGGGTGTCATGGCAATGGTCAGGGTGATATCCGGGAACATGGCAGCCGCTGTCAGCGCAAGCGTTCCGGTGGTCGATGCACCGGCAACGCCGATCTTTCTGTTACCGTTAGCTTTCAACCATGAAATTGCCGTCTCCGCACGCTCAAGCGGGTAATTATGATGTCCGTAATCTTTTTTCGCGGGCGACATTGTGAGCACGTTTACACCGCACCCGCAAAGCCATTTCACTGCCGAGCGCGCAAGCCGATCCTCCGGATCATCCCCGATCATCGTGATGACCGCACAATCTGAACCGCCGGCACACGCCCAATACGCACCGTAAAAGCCATTGAGTTCCACATCAAAGTGCAGGTGTTTCATGCTCTCCCTCCAAATCCGATCTTCACGATCTGCATTTTCATCCCGTTGTCCCCGCCCCTTGCAAGAAGCCGGAAAAAGCCGCTGACAGAAGGATCTTTCAAATCGTTGTACCCCAGCATATAGCCCCGGCTGGACACTTGCAAACGGCTGTCCCACGGGGAAAGCTCGCTTTTTGCATCCGAAACCGCAAAATATGCCCCCACATCCTTGATCTTTGCAGTCTTGAGCCATGTTTTTGCGATCATCTTCACCGCCATACGGTTGGCGGCATCAAAGACCAGCACACCGCCGGGGAAAGCGTCTGCCATCCCCCGCACCAGTTCCCGGACCTGCTGGGTCGGGAAGTAATAGAACACCCCGGAGGCAAAGAACACCGCCCCGCCGGAGGTATCGATCTTGTCAAACCATACGGGGTCTTTCAGGTCGCAGGGGATGTTTTGCTCCCGCTCCCCGGCGGGCAGTAGCTGCTGCCGCAAGGCGATCACATCCGGGAAGTCCAGATTGTAAATTTTGCATCTGCCGTTGTCGCAGGCTCTGCCGGTGTTATCCAGCCCGCAGCCCAGGTTGACTACCGCCGCACAGGGGTGCGTTTTCAGGTACGCCTGCACCTCAAAGGTAAGGTCGTTCTGCCGCATGGCCACCTCCAGCGCACCGAACCGCTGCATCAGGCTGCGGGAGTTTTTCTCCGCCCCTGAAAAATCGTAGTTGATCTGGTCGAGCAGACGAACCGCTGTTTCATCCCTGTAAAGGTTCGGGTACAGCTCCGTACACAGCTTCCGGGAATACAGCGGGAGGATCAGCGTCTCCTGCACGGTGTTTTTCTCGATTTTATATTTCATAGGCACCTCCCTCAGTAAAGAAAAACAGTCATAATTGCCGCCAGCACCGCCGCTATGACTGCCATGCCTACCGTACCAAAAAGCCATTTTTTCTGCTTGTCTTTTGCGGTAATGTAGGGCTTCAGATCTTCTGTTCCGGGGATCGTCCATGCGTTCGTGTGCCCCACCCAATAGCCGTCAACCAACAGGCGGTCCATGAGATTCATAACGGACAAGATGACAAGCAGCTGCCAGAAGCCCACCGCAAAGCTGCGCGCACCGTTTATCCCATAGACACAGACCAGCACATAGCTGATATAGCCGGGAATGCAGACTGCTTTGAACAGCAGGCTGTTGCGTCGGATGCGTTCCGGGCTTGTAAGCCCCAGTTTTACGCACCGCTGCTGCACCGCCGGGCTGTAAAGATGCACCATCCCAATAGCCCCCTTACGGATGCCCGCAGCGCAGATCAGAACCAGCAGAACTCCCAACCCAAGACCTTCCAGAATCACCTGTAAGAGCATTCCCTGTTCCTCCTGTATCCGTTTTCATCCCGGTATTCGGGATGTTCCTTTACGTATGGATCCTTATCGCCGCAGATGGTATAGTCGCATCGGCAACTGTCCACGCAGGTAGTCGTCCGCACCAGCCTTGCGTGAAGCAGTTCCATCGCTGCAAAGTCCACATTGCACAGGGCGGGCATAATGTCCGCAAATCCGAACTGCTTGGCAAATTCCGCCGCCGGACACGCCGTAAATTCATAATAGATGGGCTTGCTGTTTTCGTAAGGCGCAACATCCATCTCGTAATCATGCCATGTGTCACAGTGCTTTTGGGTGATGCTGAATACCCGATACATCAGCTTTTTCCAGAATGGCTTGTTGATGTCAACGAATCGCAGCTTCCGGAAGGACGGCAGGATCAGATTTTCTTCTATCTCTTCCATTTCGCGGAATGTGACCACATCCCGGCACACATCGTAAAAGCACATGATGGCGATGCAGTCGTAGGTGCCGCCTACGCCGTTGTGAAAATTCTTTTTACCGCCGAGGTCGGTGCGCCACTTGGAAAGAAGCTCTGCGTATCTCAGCTGCACCTGCTCCCAGACCGCCTCGCGCTCCACCTCCGGATAGTGCAGAGTGATTTTCGCCAGAATTTCATTTTTGCAGGGTTTGGAATACAGCACATGGCAGCTACGGTCAATTTGTAATTCGCTGTCCTTCATCTTCCCACGCCTTTCAGAAAACCGCTCTTTGCATTTTCTTCGGTGTCGTCCGATTCGTCGTAGGCATCATAGGGCGCCGATGGGTCGTGTACTCGTTTTTTGAATGGTGAACAGCACTTGTCTTTGTGGGCAAACGCAAAGGCAAAATTGTCCGTCCATCCCGTGTGACCGGTGATGAAATATGGATGTAGCCCACGTGCGCGCAGTTTCCGCTCCAGCTCCGCCAGTGACTGCACAGCCAGCTTATTGTCCTCCGCCAGCGAGGAAATGAAGCTGTAGCCGCCGTCCGCGCCAAACCACAGCGTGTCGCCGGTAAAAAGGTACTTATCGTCAATGAGGTAGACCATATGTCCCCATGTATGACCGGGAACGAGAAAACACTCGATTTTGATGCCGTCAATGTCAAGTACCTGCCCATCGTGCAGCAGCACTTTTTCATTGTGGATGGTCACCTGCGGCAGCTTATAGAGATGATAAATGACCTTGCGGCGTGCTTCTCCGGTCAAATACCGGTTCTCGATCTCGCCAATGTACAGCTTTGCATTCTGGAACAGCCCCGGACTGTCTGCTTCCACCGCACCCACATGGTCGGTGTCCTGATGGGTGATAAGGATATGGTGTATCGACTTCGGATCAATCCCAAGCCAGCCCATTTTTTCGGCAAGGCGGTCGTAGTTATATCCCGCATCGACCATAATGGTCGTATCGCCTTTGCGGTAGAAGAAGATGTTCGCCACCCATTCGCGCACGCAGGCAACATTCTCGTCGATCCAGCCAGTGTTCAAAGGCTTGAAGATTTCCTTGCCCCGGTACATCCAGCTCATTGCTTTTCTTTGAAATTCCGTTGCTTTTTTCGACATGATCGCACCTCATTTCTGTGCTGTGACGCACAGCCAGCCCTTTTTGTTTTTGTGGCTCTGAATCTTACAAAATCCTGCTTGCTCCAGATACGTTTTACCGTTCACAATGCAATGCTTTTTACCAGATGCGCCCACTGCTCCGGGTGACAGGCCAGCAATTCCTCGTGTTGCAAGTTCTGCTCATGGAGAACAGGATGTGCAAAATGCCGCTGATACCGGGCACGATATTTTGCGCCCATTTTCAGGGCGTAAAAAATATGGATCTCGGTACCGGGTACATGGATCTTATCCGGCAGCGGAGTGATAAGATCGGAATAGAACTGATTTTTACAGCTCTGCATGGTCACATAAGGGCGGGCATCGCCAAACATTTTCAGAAAAGCCTTGACATAATCCCCCGACTCTTTAGCACACTTGTCCAGACGCTTTTGGAGAAATTTCGCCTTAATCTTTCCGTCCCGCACCACAGGGTAGATCAATGGCAGCAGAAAATCCGTCTGCAAGCTTGCCGTCAACGGCGATGCCTGATCCAAATCGGAGCTACCCAGAATGCCGTAGTCCATGTGGATGTTCTGCCGCGCCGCCAGCAGCCCCACAAACGAGCCGCCCAGAGAGCAGCCGTAGGCCGCCCGGATGTGACCGCCGCAGTGGGTCTTGAGGTAGGCCTCGATTTTTTCGGTCTCCTCCAGCATGGTGGGAAATTCAGTCTGTTCAGTCTCATCAAAACCATCGTAGCTGACGCACAGCACCCGGAAGCTGTCAGCCAGAAGCGGAATTACCGCACCGAAATTGCTTTTCCAATGGCAACAGGTGCCCGGCAGCAGCAACAGCACCGGGGCATCCTCTGCACCAAATGTGTAGATTTTCATCGTGATACGTTCCTTCTCTATTTATTTTCCACCTGTAAATAGAAGAGATCTATTTCTTCGTATAGGGCAGAGTTTTGAGTTAGGTAAAGCTAACTTTCAGCCTTATAAAAAGCCGCTTCTCAGCGGTCCTTCTACCAAAAGAATACGCCCTGCCGTCTCCTCTGTCAAGAAGTTTAGGCATTTTCGGGTATTCCGAAAGAGATTTCGCTTTCGGGAACCCCCAACCGTCACCCCAGTGCCACATCCAGCACCATCATCACGCTGAAGCCTACCGCAAAAAACACGGTGCCAACGTTGGAGTGCTGCCCCTGCGACATTTCCGGGATCAGTTCCTCCACCACCACATACAGCATGGCTCCGGCAAAAAGGTCAATGGCTTTGCGGTATAGCGGGTGCTGTCGGCACCTTTTGCCGAAAAATTAGCCTCTATAAACATCCCTGTTTTTTCTTGACAAGCCCCTGTATGCGTGCTATTTTAAATTTCGTCAAATTAGTTCAACCTAACCATCTGAGGGGCATTACCCCACAGATTTTTTTGCGCGAAATGTTAGGATTAACTAACTATGTGGCAGTGATTCTCTGCCTTTGCGATGAAAGGAGCATTTTTCATGAAACTGAAGAAATTTCTTTCCCTGCTGCTGTCGGCGGCCATGGCGTTCAGCCTGCTGACCGCTACCGCCTTTGCAGCAACCCCCGCCGAGGAGGAAAACGGCTTTTTGGACTTCCTGTTCGGCGAAAAATACACCTACCTCTACGCTGCCCTGACTTGGGATGAGTACTGGGCAAACGAGAAGGTCTATGCTGCCGGCAACGCTGCCGCCTCTGCACAGCTGGACAGCCACGAGGAGCACGACCTTGGCGCATTTGATGCAGTCTCCCGCGCTACCGTCAACCACGGCCTGCACCGCGGCAGCTTCCAGAGCACTGCTGTGATCTACGCCAAGGACGGCAGCAGCTACACCGTTTCCCACTGGTCGGACGATGGCAAGACCATCTATCTGGCCGATGGCACCACCGTGGGCTGGAACCGGGGCACCATTACCAAGGCCGACGGTTCTACCGTGCAGATGGATCACTACGAGGTGCTGGGCATCAAGTATGTGCCGGTGCGCGTGGCCACCAGCGACCTTGCAGATTTCTGCTCCAAGTACACCGTGGTGGAAAACGGCGGTCAGCTGGTGGGCGGCTACTCTGAAAAGAACCTGACCGCCTATACCTTAACGGCTGCGGTGGACGAAAACACCAACGGCCTGAAGTACGCTACCAAGAGCGGCGATGGCTACACCTTCTCTGCCGCGCACACCGGCACCGGTTCCGGCGTGGCAGAAGCCGCCCAGAAGGCTGCTGATGGTCTTACCGTGAACCTGCGCAGCGGCAGCGATGTAGGCAGCTTTGGCGAGTTCATCCGTATGGATCTGAACGGCAACTACGGCGAGCTGGGCTCCCGGATGCAGTCTGTGATGTGGACCTACTACGGCGATGACAGCACCTACACCCACGCCAAGGCCTCCTACGGCACCAAGTTTGCAGCCGACAACTGGATGCACAAGTCCATGGGCATCCAGCTGGGTCTGAGCGATTCCGCCCGCTGCCAGCTGCCGGAGGGCACCGATGGCACCGGCTACTGGGCCATCACCATCCGCGCACTGGGCTATGCCGACACGGTGGTCAAGTTCCAGACCACTGCCGAGAACCTTGCCAAGCACGAGCTGGCAAGCGATGCAGACCGCGCTGCCCTGCAGGCTGTGGTCGCCACGGCACAGAGCAAGGCAAAGGCCGCTTACACCGCAGCCAGCTACGCTGATCTGGAGACTGAGCTCGCCGAAAGCGTGGAGCTGCTGAGCCGGGATACCCTGTATAAGGCTGCTGCACTGGAACAGGTAACCCACCTGACCGATGCTGTGCAGAACCTGAAGGCTGCCTGATCCGGCAAAAAACAGAACACCAAAAAAGCAAGGTCGCTTTATGCAGGCGGCCTTGCTTTTCCGTGTCAGGAGAAGATGGAATGAACAAAAAACATTGCAATGCGCTGCTGCCGCTGGTGCAGCTGCTCCCGGCGGTGGCGGCAGCTGCAGCTGTACTGTTTGCCCTGCCTCGCACCGTTCCGGTGCTGGCCGCCGTGCCGGAAAAGCTGACAGCCGTGGTGGAACAGTCAGCAGAAGCCGCTTCCTCCGAAGCGGAGGAAGAAGTACTGCCCAAACTGCCCTATGCCGACGGCGTTTACGTCGGCTCTTCCCGGGGCTACGGCGGCACCGTTCGGGTACAGGTCACCATGGAAAACGGCAGCATCACGGAGGTGGAGATCTTGGACGCTTCCCACGAGACCAAGCAGTTTCTGCGGCGCGCCAAGCGGCTTCTGACCACCGTGGTGGAAGCCCAGAGCTGGGAAGTGGATGCCGTTTCCGAGGCCACCTACACCAGCCGGGGCATTCTGGGCGCGGTGCACAACGCCCTGACCGGCGAGGTGGTCAACAATCCCCTGCCGCCGCAGCCAAAGCCCGCCGCACCGCTGGTGGTGGAGGAATTTACCGCACCCTCTACCTACCTGGACGGCATCTACACCGCCGAGGCCATGGGTTTTGAGGGCGAGATCACGGTGCAGGTCACGGTGGCAGAGGATAAGATCACCGATATCACTCTTCTGAGCGCCGAGGATGAGGAGGAATATCTTTCCATGGCAAAACAGGTCATCCCCGCCATTCTGGAAGGGCAGAGTCCCAACGTGGATGCCGTTTCCGGCGCGACTTACTCCTCTACCGGCATCCTGAACGCCGTCAAGCTGGCACTGGCAAAGGCGGCTGTTGCCCCGGCAGAGGAAGCCGACCCGGAGCAGGCAGCATCGGAAGAAGCGGCAGAAGAAGCCGTCGCACCGTCTGAAGCAGCAAAACCCGAGGAAACGCCGATCACTGCGCCCACCGTGGAGGTGGTGCAGCCGGAAGAAAAAAGCGTCGTCCCCACATGGCTGCAAGAAGTGTGGCAGCAGCTTTTCCCGGCAGATGCACCGGCATCCTCTGAACCGGAACCGGCATCTTCTGAGGAAGTGCTGTCGGCATCCGAAGCGGTACTGCCGTCGGAAGAGACCGAAGCCGAACCTGAAACGGAAGGAGCAGCGGAATGAAATATAAAAACTTTTTCCTCCGGGCGGTGAACCTGCTGCTGATTCTGGGGGTACTATGGCAATACCAGCAGGTGGCGCTGGTCCGGGCAGCAGCGGTGAGCCAGCGCAAGCAGGAGATCGCTGAGGTGGAAGCCTACAATGCTTCCGTTTTGCAGGCGCAGAGCGCAGCGCAGGCAGAGCAGACTCAAAGCGGCTACCGGGACGGCACCTATGAGGGCAGCGCCTTTGGTTTTGGCGATGTCATCCGGGTGTCGGTGACCATCCGGAACGGAAAAATGACCGATATTGCGGTGCTGGATGCCTCCGGCGAGGATAAGCCCTACTATAAGCAGGCGCTGCCTTTGCTGGACGAGATGCTGGCAATACAGTCTGCCGGGGTGGATACCGTTTCCGGCGCTACCCTCACGGCAGAAGGTCTCATCGGTGCAGTAGAGGACGCACTGGGAAAGGCGGCAGGATGATGGAAAAAACACAAGCAAAGCCTTTAACGGCGGCGCAGCAGCGTCAGCGGGACAAAAAGCGCCGCACATGGCTGCGCGCCGGGGTACAGCTGTTCTTCTTTGTGACCATGCCGGGCGCATTTGTGGCCGGTTTTTCCGGGGTAAAGCAGATCTTTCTGCACATCGGTGCGGGCGAGGTGCTCACAGCGGACAGCTTCACGCTTTCTCTGCTGGGGCTGTGCGGCTTCACTTTGCTGTTCGACCGGTTTTTCTGCGGATACGCCTGCGCCTTTGGCAGCTTGGGTGATGCCGTCTGGGCGCTGTCCGGGCTTATCCAGAAAAAGCTGTTCCACCGCAAAAAGCAGCTCCATCTTCCGGAGCGGGCGGTGCTTTGGGGGCAGAAGGTCAAATATCTGCTGCTGGCGGGGCTGGTGGTGCTGTATGTGACCCGGCAGGAAAAGCTGCTGACCGGCGCAAGCCCGTGAGAGGTGTTTTCCCGCCTGACAGCTCTGCGTCTGCCGCCGGAGGACTTCGGCGTGGGCATTGCGCTGTTTGTGCTCATTTTGCTGGGCATGGCAGTGCAGCCTCGGTTCTTTTGTCAGTTCCTCTGCCCCATGGGAGCGGTGTTCGCCCTGCTGCCGGTGCTGCCCTTTGCGCGGCTGCACCGGCAGAGCGACGGCTGCATCCCGGGTTGCAATGCCTGTAAACAGCAGTGCCCGGTGTGCCTGAAGCTGGAGGAAACCAGCCTGCGCAGCGGGGAATGCATCGCCTGTGAAGCCTGCGTGGGCACCTGCCCTAAACAGAACATCCACCGGTGGGATATAGCCTTGTGCAAGCACCTGTGGCTACCGGTGCTGGGTAAGGCGCTGCTCTTCTTCCTGCTGGGCTGCTGGCTGGGTTTCTGCCGGTTTATCTGAACCAAAAAGGAGGCCGCCGCACGGTATTTGTGCAGCGGCCTCCTTTTGGCTGGGATGGATTCATAATCATTTTTACAGGGAAGGCTTCTGCTCCAACAGGTCTGTCATGCTGCGCAGACTGATGCCAAGGGTGGAAAGGTTATGCAGCATCGCACTAGTAGCAGGGGGCAGGATGCCCAGTGCGCCCAGAAGGATGAGCACTGAGTTGAAGCTGAGCACAAAGCGGTAATTGCTGCCCACCCGCTTTTGCAGGGCGTTGGCAATGGCTTTTAAGGTCAC